>Ga0256405_10003037_pt1 | contig 36014 bp, 24 predicted proteins | sample RumenRJG_02DNA_FD_189096 | JGI IMG/M metagenome (GOLD analysis project Ga0256405, IMG submission 189096) | Bovine rumen microbial communities from Lethbridge, Alberta, Canada - RJG_02 | ecosystem: Host-associated > Mammals > Digestive system > Stomach > Rumen | place: Canada: Alberta...
GTAAAAAATGCGTATAGTGGCGAAACGACCGTCGTTCAAAACGGTCAAGTGATGCTGCAACAATCCTGCGGTCACGTGGCACTTATCGAGAAAATGAACTGAATGAGTTAGTATGACGAACAAACACATCTATTTAGCCGGAGGATGTTTCTGGGGAACGGAGCATTTCTTCAAACAGATTGACGGAGTTATAGAGACCGAGGTAGGTTTTGCGAACGGACAGACGGACAAACCGACTTATGAACAGGTCTATACGGACACGACCGGTTATGCCGAGACGGTGCATGTGACCTATGATCCGGACAAGGTGAGTCTGGAGTTCCTGCTACGTATGTTCTTTGTGGCGATTGACCCGACGAGTCTGAATAAGCAAGGGCAGCGTAAGCTGCTCTTTGACTCTCTTTTCGTCACAATTTTATTCAAAATGTGTGACAAAATAAGGACTTTTTAATTTTCTTCTTCAAAAATTTGGTCAATTCAAAAAAATGTAGTATCTTTGCACTCGATTTCAAAAGTGTTCTTTTTCCCGTTTGGAGCAACCGCTTGTGGCCGTACATTCCAATGTCCTACAACAGACCGCTCCGCCCCACAATTACCTCGACCTAAAATCGAGGTTTTATAAGGGTTAAAAGCATCCAAAAGCGCGTGATTAGCGCGTGATAACCTGGTGGTTACCGCGTCATTAGCCTGTTATTCCTATTACGTGAAGGGAGAATGAACCCAAAAACCATCCGCCAAGTTTGGCGGATTAACTCTTTTAATTAACCACAAAAATCATGCCAAATCATGACAAAAGTTAAACTACATGCCCCCGTGGCAGAAATGCACGGAGAATTTGAGAAAAACAGCGGAATTATCATGCGCCAAAAGAAGTATCGCGCACCCAACGGCGCGGTCCTCAAAGTCGGTGTCCAGGAGTCCTATAAGATTGCTCATCCGCGCGATTTCGACAGAACGCCCGCTCAAGGCGCCGAACTCGCCAATATGCGCTCGTTTGGCGAAGTCAGCCGTATGACGACCGAAATCATCCGTTCCGAGCGTTACACTGACGAAGAACTCGCCGCAATGACGCCCGAAGAGCGCGCACACGTATCCGAACTACGCCTCCAATTGGAGAACTATCGTACCCGTTTTTATGCCCAGTTCAAGAAACCCGATCCGGAAGCGCCTTTCGAGAAAAAACTGCGTCCCGGTGCATCCAAACTCTACCGGAAGCAGTACTCCAAACTCGACACCTTCATCCAAGCCCTCCTTCGCCAAAAAACAGCAATAAACAACTAAAAATCCCGCAAATCCTTGCATATATAGGATTTTTTTTGTACCTTTGCAAGCGCAATCATTAAAATTGAATCAATTATTATGACACTACATGTAACACCGGAGTATATCACCTCTCTGAAGCCGAATGAGATCTTTGTGTTCGGCAGTAATCTTGCGGGCATGCATGGCGGCGGAGCAGCACACATCGCGCACAAACTCTTTGGAGCAGAGTGGGGCGTGGGCGTTGGTCCGACAGGGCAATGTTACGCTATTCCGACCATGCAAGGCGGCGTGGAGACCATCCGTCCGTATGTGGATGAGTTTATTGACTACGCGAAGCAACATCCGGAACTGCTGTTTCGCGTGACGCGCATCGGTTGTGGCATAGCCGGTTTTACGAACGAAGAGATAGCTCCGCTTTTCAAAGCCGCCGTGGCAATGGAGAATGTCTCGCTGCCGAATGGCTGGAGAGAGATTAATGAATAACTTTGTTATGACTTACGACGAGTACATATCCCAACAGCAGCAAGCGATAGACGAGGAGCAGCAGGACGATAGCTGTTTTCTCGAATATCAGCCCGAAGGGCAGTTCGTGCGAGGACATTAAAAAAAATTTTTGATTTACAAAAAAACGACCCCAAATGGAGTCGTTTTTTTGTGGTGCCAACGGGAATCGAACCAGTGACACAAGGATTTTCAGTCCTTTGCTCTACCAACTGAGCTATGGCACCCAGAGCGGTCTCCCGTTAAACGGGAGAAGCGGCCTCTGCCCAAAAGGGCTTCAAACACGCTTTATCGCTTATTGGCCTCCGCCGGAAGGGACATAAAAAATGCTCTTCGAACGAAAGCAGGTGCAAAAGTACTGCTTTTTTTTGACATGACCAAATTTTTTTGCATTTTTTTTCAAAAAACTTGCATTTTTGGTGTATTTTTTGTAATTTTGCACGAATTTTGTTCACGAATTAACCAAATTAGACGAAATAAATGGAGTTAAAAGTAATTGCTTATGCCCGAAACGGGCACACAGACAAGTTCGGAATTCCGAGACAGAGCAGGGAGGAAAGTCCCATCTTGACACGTATCGTTTTTGAACCGGATTATAACGTGCCGGAAGCTTTACGCGGAATAGAAGGGTATAGCCATTTGTGGCTGATTTGGGGCTTCTCCAAAGTGGATTCGTGGTCCCCTACGGTTAGACCACCGCGTTTAGGTGGGAACAAACGGATGGGTGTTTTTGCTACGCGAAGTCCATATCGACCGAACCCGATCGGGTTATCCAGCGTGCGGTTGGTGCGCGTTGGGCAGGGAGAGCTGGTTGTCAGCGGGGCGGATGTGCTGGACTGGACGCCGATATATGATATAAAGCCTTATTTGAGTTTTAGCGACAGTCATCCGGATGCGAAAAACGGGTTTGCAGAGGAGACAAAAGACTATCAATTGGAAGTCAAATGGCAGGTAGAAGGTACTACAAGCATAGCGGAAGATAAGCGGTATGGTCTAGGATTACCTCGTGATACTAAGGATGCAATCACGTATATACTGGCTCAAGACCCGCGTCCAGCTTACCAAGATGATCCTGAAAGGGAGTACAAAATGGATTATGACGGCTATACTATCACTTTTTCGGTAAAAAAGCAAGTTGTAGTGGTAAAAAAGATAGAAAAAACGCAAAAATAGCATTTTTTACTAAAAAAATGGTTCACGCGCTTGCATATATGCGAAAAAAGTTGTAAATTTGCAGCCAATTTAAGAATGATAGCCATGAAAAAATCTATTCTGACATCTCTCGTTATTATTTTGCTCGCGAGTGCGGGCGTTGTTCGCGCGTCTAATGTGGGCGTTCCGGCGGAATGCGAAGACGTCATGCTACAGGCGTTCTATTGGGATAGCTACAAGACCAAGACGAGTACGGATAGCAAGTTCGGTCGTACGAAATGGATTGATCTGCTCAAGGATACCGCAGCCATCAATGCGAATTTTGATGTGGTGTGGTTTCCGCCGAGTGCCGGTCCGACGGGTTGCGGTGTGGGTTATTCAGCAAAGCAGTATAGCAACCAAGAGAGCGACTGGGGAACCAAAACGACGTTGGACAAACTTATTACGGCATTGCATAAAGGCAATACGAAAGTGTTGGCGGATGTGGTGTTGAACCACCGCGGGAATTTGAGTAGTTGGTGTAATTTCTGGACGGATTATTTTGGAAGTTACGGTAATTTTACGTTGACGCAGAAAGAGATCTGCCGTAATGACGAGTGTTTTACGGATGCGAAATCGTCGTGTTACGGAGCATCTACGTCGGAGCGTGGAGCGAACGATACCGGAAATAATTTCGACGGAGCGCGTGACTTGGATCACACGAGCGAAGTTGTGCAGAACTGGTCGAAGGCTTATACGCAATGGTTGCTGAACACGATGAAGTATGACGGATTTAGGTACGACATGACCTTGGGCTTCCACGGTCGGTATCTGAAGATGTACAACGAGGCGGCACAACCGTATATGTCGGTTTCGGAGCTGTGGGAGAGTATAAGCCGTCAGAAACAACATCTGCAGGAGTGTGACTCGAACACGATGATCTTTGATTTTCAGGCAAAATACTCGATGAAAGGTATTGTGACCGGTTCGTACGGCAAGCTGAATGCAAACAAGACGTTTGAGGGTTTTCGTAAGCATGGCTTGGAGCGTTATTCGGTGACGTTCATTGATAACCACGATACGTTTGACCGAGGTAACGCTTATGGAGATAACCAGTTTACTCCGAGTACGGATCTGTCGAGTGCTACGAATAAAGATTATGTGTTGCAGGCAAGTGCGTATATGCTGATGATGCCGGGTGTGCCGTGTGTGTTCTATCCGCATTGGGCAAGTTACAAGGACGAGATCAATGAGTTGATAGCCGTTCGTAAACAGGCAGGAATCCACAGTCAGTCGCAAGTGTTGGCAGAGGAAAGTGGTCAGTATAAGTACCATGCTACTATCCAAGGTCATCGCGGAAAAGTGATTGTGCGCGTGGGCAAATACCGCAGTACAACACTGCCGGAAGGCTATGAGTTGGCGGTAGAAGGCGGCGAGCGAGGCGCTTATACCGTGTATATTCAGATGGAGAAGGGAATAGAAACTTCCTCCCTGACCCTCCCCTCATCAAGGGAGGGAAAGAAGTTCCTCAAGGACGGAAAACTATATTTGATGTACGAAGGACAGATGTACGATGTACAAGGGAGGAAAATTAATTAAAAATTAAGAATTAAAAATTAAAAATTATTATCTCCGAGGGAACTATTATTTCGAGAATTAAAATAAATTCTAATATATGAAAAAAACAATGTTATGGTTGCTGTTGATGTGTGCCGGGATGGCGCAAGCAGCAGGTTATGGAATCTTGGTGAACGGCACAACGTATTTTGCCGCAGAGTACCGAGGAAAAGACAGCATGACAGGTACTTATGACGAGTATCTGGCGCATGTGAAAGTGCAGAACGGCGATTATCTACAGCTGTACGATGTGGATTATGAGGCAGCTTGGGTGGTAGATCTGGACACATGGTCGGTAGCAGGTTTTACGAAAGGAACCGATCGTTATACCGCAAGCGTGACCGGATGCTATGATTTTTACATCAAACTCAAGTACGGCGAGGATCAGTTGTATATCGGCAACGGAAGCAACTGCGGCGATGGAGAAGATATTCACGATGTCTATAAGGGAGCCGTTCCTCATCAATGTGAGGCTGTGATGATGCAGGCGTTCTACAACGAGTCGTATAATGCTACTGCTCCGGGTGTGAGTGAGTACGGCAATACCAAATGGACGACTCTGACGCCGCAGGCAGCTGAAATAGGTGCGTATTTCGACTATGTATGGTTGCCGCCCAGTGCTAATGGAGACGGAATGGGTTATCACCCGAAGCAATACAGCAACCAGAGTTCGAACTGGGGAACGCGTGCTGAGTTGGATGCGCTGATTAGTGCGTTGCATGCTAACGGATGTAAAGTGGTAGCAGATATCGTGATTAACCACTGTGCGGGTTGGACGAGTTGGTGTGACTTCCCGACGATGGATTTTGGCGAGTACGGAGTTTTCCATCCGGATGCAAGTTATATTTGCCAGAACGACGAGGTGAACCTGAATCCCGAGGCAGGCGATTGTTATGGAGCTGCTACGGGTAATATGGATGATGGCGAGAATTGGGACGGTGCGCGCGACTGGGCGCATGATAATGTATATGTGCAGGAGATGTTTATCGCTTACCTGAAATGGATGCGTAATGTGATGCACTATGATGGCTTCCGTTACGACAAAGGCGACGGTTTCAATAACTGGCATCACTGGCATTATAACTCCGAGGCAAAACCCGAGATCGCCTTCATGGAGTGCTATAAGGGTACGGACCAGATTTGGGAGCGTATACAAGGAGCGCAATATGACTTGCTGGCACTGGATTTTGACCTCAAATGGCATGTATTCAATTCGTTCGCGGGCTGGGATTACAGCCGTGGCCGGGGTGATTGTATCATGAGCCGCGGCAACGGCCGTCATTCGGTAACGTTCATAGAGAGCCATGACTGGTTCTTGAGACCGGATAACGAGAATGAGTTTGGTGGTCGCGGTAACTCGATGACTCCTGCTCTGAAGGCTCGTCTGATGCAGGCGAATGCGTTCCTGCTGTCGATGCCGGGTGTGCCGTGTGTGTTCTATCCGCATTGGAAGAAATACAAAGCCGATCTGAAGCCGATGATCTTGGCGCGCAAATGGGCAGGCGTTCATAGTGAGAGTGAGGTGAAAGATGAGTACTCTACGGCTACGGGTTATCAGGCAACGGTTGTTGGTAAACACGGCTGGTTGATCCTGTGCTTGGGCGATAAGACCGGTCAGACCTTCGATGGCTTCACCTTGGCAGCCAGCAACTATAGCACCCAAGAGGGACATAACGAGAGTTTTGAGATCTGGGTGTTGAGCGATCAGCCGAGACCGACGGGTATTGAGGAGGCGAAAGGCGAAGGGTTAAAGGCGAAAGGACAGAAGTTCCTCAAGGATGGAAAACTGTTGATCCGTATGGGTGAGAATGTATATGACGCCTTCGGAAGAAGAGTGAAATAATGAATAATGAATAATTAACATCTAATATATGAAGAAAGTTTTTTTGATGATGGCGGCCATGATGGTCAGTGTGTTGCTGCAAGCCGCCAGTTATGGAATTTTGGTGAACGGCAAAATGTATTTTGCTGCTACGTATGAAGGACCGGATCCTTTTGGAGAGGGTTTTGAGCAGTATTTGTCTCATGTTCAGATTGCTAATGGCGATAAAGTTCAGTTGTATGATGCAGAGAACAAAGCCGCATGGGCTGTGGATCTGAATACGTCTTCGGTAACCGGCTTTACGCGTAACGGCGATCATTACGATGCAACGGTTAGTGGTTGCTATGACTTCTATATCAAGCTCAAGTACGAGGCTGATCAGTTGTATATCGGTGAAGGCTCTAATTGCGGCAAAGGTCAGGACATCAGCGGCGGCGGAGAGATAGACCCAGGTTATAGCGGCTCAGCTCCGGCACAATGTCCGGATGTGATGCTACAGGCGTTCTACTGGGATAGCTACGATGCTACCAAATCGACAACCAAATATGGTCGTACCAAATGGATTGATCATATCAATGGTACGAATGGTTCGAATGCCGTAGAGATGGGACAATGGTTCGATATGATTTGGTTGCCACAATTGAGCAAATCGACGGGCGGAATGGGTTATCTGCCGACCAACTACAGTAATTTGGACAGTGATTTAGGAACGAAGCGTAAGTTGGAAGAACTCGTAGGTATATTCCATCAGAACGGAGCACGTGTGATTGCAGATATTGTGATCAATCACGCGGTAGCGGGTCAAGGCTGGTGTAATTATAACCAGACGTACAATTTTGGAGAGTACGGTTCTTTCAAACCGGATGGTTCGTATATCTGCAACACGGACGAGATGAATTATGATTCCAAGGCCGGTTCGTGTAAGGGTTATGCGACCGGTGGAGCTGATGACGGTTACGGCGACGAGGCGAACTATCCTGACGGACGCGATTGGGATCATACCAATTCGAATGTGCAAGCGATGTTCAAGGCATACTTGAAATGGTTGCGTAACGAGATTAAGATAGATGGTTTCCGCTATGACTACTGCAAGGGTTATCATAACTCGCATATCAACGATTACAATCGTGCAGCTGAGGCTTATTTCTCGGTTATGGAGTACTGGGATGGTAATGTAAACACGCTTCAGAGTCGTTTGACAGACGCTGGTTGGAACACCACGACCTTTGACTTTGCTACCAAATATACGGCATTTAATGATGGTATTGCTTCGGACAACTACTACAAACTGCAGGGAGCAGGTCTGCTGGGAGCAGGCAAGAGCCGTTATGCTGTTACTTTTGTGGATAGTCATGATAGTTTCCAGCGTGACAATAATGAGTTGTGCGGCGAAGGAAACTCGATGACTCTCTGCCGTGACAAAGTGCTGCAATGTAACGCTTATATGCTTTCGATGCCGGGTGTGCCTTGTGTTTTCTGGCCTCACTGGGTAACGTTCAAGGACGAGATCAAGGCGATGATCAATGCTCGTTATAAAACAGGCGTTCATAGCGAGAGTAGTGTGAACGATGAAGCGGGTAATGGTTATTACAAAGCTACTATCTATGGTAAGAATGGTGAGATTCGTCTGCTCTTAGGTCCGAACTCGGGCTATAATACCACACCGCAGGGCTATACCTTGGCAGTAAAAGGCGTTAACTACGGCGTATATTATAAGACCACGAGCGCGCGCGGGGATAAAGATAAGGAGCGTCAACCGATTGTGGAAGGGGTAGAGCAGCCCTCCGACTCCTCCCCGAAGGGAAGAGGAGAGAAATTCGTCAAAGATGGCCAGCTGCTGATTCAAGTGGGCGAGCAGGTCTTCGATGCAATGGGACGAAAAATACAATAAATACAAACTAACAAATAAAATTAAAATACTATGAAGAAATCATTTTTGATGATGGCGGCAATGATGGTCAGCATGTTGATGCAAGCCGCAAGTTATGGAATTTTGGTGAACGGAACTACCTATTTTGCCGGAGAACCAGCCGGTGAGTTTGAGGGTTTTCAACAGTATCTGGCACATGTACAGGTTAAAGCAGGTGACTTCTGCCAACTCTGCGATGCAGAGAACAAAGCCGTGTGGGCAGTGGATCTCAACCCTGCATCGGTAGCAGGCTTTACCCGCAATGGAAATCTGTACGAGGTGTCGACTGATGGCTGTTTTGATTTCTACATCAAGTTGAAGTACGAACAGGACGAGCTCTATATCGGTCCGGGTTCCAACTGCGGCGAGGGTATTGATATCAGTGGTCAAGGCGGCGGAGATCCGGTAGATGACGAGGATGTGAACTACTATGCTATCGGTTGGATCAACGGAGCAGACCACGGAGAGGCTGCTTATGATGTTTATGAGGATGAGTACCTGTTCGAGGACGGTAAACTGATGATCGATTGCAGGATGGGTAGCTATATTGCTATCAAGGACCATATGGGCAATTTCTATTATTCGAAGACCGAGACAACGATTGCCAACGAGTCTGTGACGATGGATTGGGCTAACGGATGGCAGGGATGCCAGAAATGGGCGATTCCGGAAGGTGTGAACTATATCATCATCCGTAGCGCGGCTTGCAAAGGACAGATTAAACTAGAGCGTGTGGATAAAGCGACTTTTGATGCGTACCACTATGGTAACCAACAAGGCGTGGAGAATGTACAAGGAAACAAAGGAAAAAGCTACAAGATGATTATCGATGGTCAGTTGCGAATCGTTCGCGGTGACAAGATGTTTGATGCGACGGGAAAAGAAGTTAAATAAAGGTAAAAATGATTATCTCTCGAGATTGGACCGAGAATGGACCGATATTGGACCGAGAACGGACCGATGAAGACGAGGAAAATTGAAAAATAAATAATTTATGCGCAAGTTGTTTTTAGGCCTGATTGGTTGTTTTGTGCTTGCATTGGGTACAGAGGCAGCCAATTGGAACGATGTAAAGAATGTCACTCCTATTGAGAGACAACGCCCTGCCGGGGTAAGTAATGGTATTTATTACGGAGCGGATGGTACTTCCGTCACGCTCTGTACGTATGCTGCCAGCAAGACTCAGTCGGCTAAGCGTGTGTTCCTCTTGGGCGACATGACCGATTGGAAACTGAGTGCGGACTATCAACTGTACAAGGACGGTAACTATTTCTGGATCACGCTGACCGGACTGACTCCCGGACAGGAGTACCGTTATCAGTATGCGGTAGAGCGTGCGGACGGTGTGAAGAAACAGATATCGGATCTGTATTCCGAGAAAGTGCTGCATCCGGATGACCAGTACGAGCCGAGAACTATTGATCCGAACTTGTTGGCTTATCCGGCAGGAGGCGATGGCTATGTGACGGTTATTCAGCCGGGCAAGCCGAAGTACCAGTGGTCAGATGCTACGCTCAATTTCCAGCGACCGAATAAGAACAACTTGGTGATCTATGAGTTGTGGATTTACGACTATACCGAGGGCCGTTCGCTCAAGGGTCTGATGAAGCGTTTGGATTATATCCAAAACCTTGGTGTGAACGCGATTGAGTTGATGCCTATTTGTGAGTTTGACGGTAATTATAACTGGGGTTATTCGCCGAATCACTATTTTGCACCGGACAGAGCATACGGATCGGAGGAGATGTACAAGGAGTTCATCGACGAGTGCCATAAACGCGGTATAGCGGTGATCCTCGACATGGTGTTTAACCACGCTACGGGTTTGAACCCGATGAATAAGCTTTATCCGTACGGAACAGACTTGGCGAACAACCCTTGGTTTAATGTCACAGCTCCTCACTCGGATAATGTGTATGAGGATTGGAACCATGGTTTTGAGCCTGCACATGAGATGTTCATCCGTGCGTTAAAGTACTGGTTGACAGAGTATAAGGTGGACGGTTTCCGTTTGGACTTGAGTCATGGCCTTTGTTCGGACAAGGCGAATACGTCTGTGGGTAACCTCAAGGACTATTATGACAAGGGCGTCAAGGCCGTTTCTCCGACGGCGTATATGATCTGCGAGCACTGGGGTAGTAATATGGGAACGGAGCGTCCGCAGTTGATCAGTTACGGCATGCAGTGTTGGAACAACACTACGAATGCTTATTGCCAGACGGCGATGGGTTGGCTCAAGGACGGTGACGGTTTTGGTGAAGCCAACAGGGACGGCTATGTGTCCTATTGCGAGAGTCACGATGAGGAACGAATGCAGTATAAGTGTAAGAAATACGGTAATGGTGATCTTCAGACCAACACCGCTGCTCGTCTGGCGCGTGTGCCGGAGAACGTAGCTTTCAACGTGCTGCTTAATGGCTCGCATATGCTGTGGATGTGGGAGGAGATCGGTTATGACTTCTCTATCAACTGTGATGTGGATCATAAGGACGACTACAATGAGAGTTACCGTTGCAATAAGAAACCGCGTCCGGATGCTGTCGGTCGTAACTACTTCACGCAGGCCAATCGTGTAGCAGCGTTTACTAAGTGTGCTCAGGTGATCACGCTTCGTACGCAACTGATGCCGGAAGTGTTTGAAGGCAATCCGACGAGTCAAAACATCAGTTCCGGTAACAAACTGCGTAAGATCCAATGGGGTAGTAATGTGTTTGCAGCTGCTAACTTTGATGTAACGACTAATCAGACGGTTACGTTGCCTTCCGGCACATGGTATGATTATCTGGAGGGTGCAACAAGGGCCAATGGTACCTATACCCTTGCTCCGGGTGAGTTGAAAGTGTTTACCGGCACGCCGGTGATTGCTCCGACCTTCTCGAACATCCAGAAACGTGACCACACAGGGATTGAGTTAACTCCCTCTGAGTCCTTCTCCAAAGGACAGAAGATCCTGCGTGACGGACAGATACTGATCCTTCGTGGTGAGAAAGTGTATAACGTGCAGGGACAAGAGGTTCGTTGAGTTGTTAAACCGTTAAACAGTAAGCATTTTGTATATAGCGATTGCGGGTAATATCGGAGCAGGAAAGACCACGCTGACGAAGATGTTAGCGAAGTACTACGGATGGGAACCGCGCTTTGAGAGCGTGAGTTTCAATCCGTATTTGGAGGATTACTATACGGATATCAACCGTTGGGCGTTCTGTTTGGAGACGTATTTTCTAAAAGAGCGTTTCAAGGATATGTTGGTCGTTCAGAAAGCGAGTCACACGATCGTACAGGATCGCTCTATCTTCGAAGGCGTCTATGTGTTTGTGCGTAATAACTACGAGCGAGGCGACCTCAGTCAACGTGATTTTGAGACCTTCATGGAGTTATTCGATCTGATGAAATCGCAGATGAAAATGCCGGATATGATGATTTACTTGCGCAAATCAGTTCCGGCACTCATTGCCCAGATTCAGAAGCGCGGACGCGACTATGAGCAGTCCATGCAGATTGATTATCTGAAAGATCTGAACGATAAATACGAAGATTTCATCTTCCATAAGTACGAAGGAAGAGTGTTAGTTATCGAATCCGACGGAATGGATTTTGAGAATAACCCCGAGGACTTCCGTAAAGTCATCGATCGCGTAGATGCAGAGCTGTTTGGACTCTTTAGCGAGAATAACTGGAATCGATAAGCGATCCACCTTGAACGGAAGAGGAAGAACCAAAGAAGAACCAAAGAAGAACTAAATAAGAACTAAAGATTTTGTCGAAAAAATCAACATCTAATTATGCATATAGCAGTAGCCGGAAACATTGGGTGTGGTAAGACTACCCTCACCAACATGTTAGCCAAACATTATGGCTGGGAACCTCGTTTTGAGAGCGTGGAGTATAACCCGTATCTGTCGGATTTCTATGCCGATATGGCGCGATGGTCCTTCAATCTTCAGGTCTATTTTCTGAACAAACGTTTCAAAGACGTGGTGGAAATAGGTCAATCGGATAAGTACATCATTCAGGATCGTACTATCTATGAGGACGCGCGTATTTTTGCGCCTAATCTCCATGATCAGGGAATGATGTCTGACCGCGATTTTGAGAACTATCAGGACTTGTTTGACCTGATGATGTCGCTGGTGAAGATGCCGGATCTTCTTATTTATGTCCGTGCATCCATTCCGACCTTGGTAGCTCAGATCCAGAAACGTGCCCGCGGATACGAGCAGTCTATGAAACTGGATTATTTGCAGGGTCTGAACGATAAGTACGAGAACTGGATCAAGGATTATAAAGGCAAGCTGCTGATTGTAGAGGGTGACAAGATCAAGTTCGGCGATAACCCGGAGGACTTCCGTTGGGTAACCGACCGTATTGATGCCGAGCTCTTCGGTCTCTTCCCCTTCGAGTCCGAAGCAACGACCGGTAAGGAGATTTGATTCCATTGATCAGGATAGAAAGAGTGAACATGGACAATACCATTCTGTTGGAGAATGCATCGGTGCTCCGCCTCGCAGAACTGCTGAGGGAGGCGAAGCATGTGGTGATCGTGACTCATATGGGTCCCGATGGTGACGCGATGGGCTCTTCTCTCGCGTGGAAACATTATTTGTGTTCGGCTTTTGAGGCAGGCAGTCTGTCCGCAGAACGGTCTGTGGATGTCATCGTGCCGAATGCTTTTCCGTCCTTTTTCAATTGGATGCCGGGAGCAGGTGAGGTGCATGTGTACGAGAACGAGACGGCTGTCTGCGACCGGATCATCGAAGCGGCGGATCTGTTCCTGTGTACCGATTTCAATGACCCAAAGCGCATAGGACCAGTTGGAGAGAAGATGCTTGCCAACGCTTGTCCCAAAGCCGTGATCGATCATCATCTTCCGGACAAACCGATCGATTGGTCAGAAGTGGTGTTCTCTTTCCCCGGCAGCCCTTCGGCTTCGGAGATCGTGTATCGGATCATGAAAGCGATCAGCTCTCAATCGTCTTTCTTCGGCTCGCTGTCCTGCGAAGAGGCTACCTGTATCTATACCGGCATGATGACAGATACCGGCAATTTCTCTTTCAATTCGAATCATCCGGAGATGTACGAGATCGTGGCGGAGTTAGTGCGTGAGGGAGTGGACAAGGATGCGGTCTATAACGCTGTCTTCAACCAACATTCGGAGAACCGGATGCGTTTATGGGGATACGCGTTGTACCGTAAGATGAAGATTTATCCGGAGTACCACGCTGCGCTGATGGTGTTAGACGCGGATGAGTTGGATAAGTATAAGTACCAAGTGGGCGATACGGAGGGATTGGTGAATATGCCGTTGCAGATCTCCGATGTGTATTACTCCGTTTTTATACGCGAGGAGCGCGCCAAGCCCGGCACGCCCCATAGTCGCATCCGTCTCTCGTTCCGTTCGCAGGGAGACAGACCGGTGAATATGTTTGCGCATGAGATCTTCCGTGGTGGCGGTCATGCCAACGCTTCCGGCGGAGAGTTGTACGGAACCGTGGGGCAAGCCGTTCGTATGTTTGAACGGAATATGGGTAAGTACCTCAAGCGCGATTAGTTTTCGTTTCTTTTATTCTGTTTTAGGAGCCTTGGCGGACTTGTCTGCCTTGGGTTGCTTGATCTTTTGGCTGAGGAACAATCCCGGCAGGAAGGTCTTGATTGCTCCATCTATAGTCGGCATGAAGAAATAAAGTGCCACCGGTTTCCACGGGTTTCTCTTCGCCTGTACATTATATTCGCGCGGAGCTTCTCCCGGTTTCTTGGGGTTGCTCTTGGGCAGCAGTTTATTGCCGATATGCGTGATGGTATTCGCATTCTGCGTAACGAGCTTAAAGGGCACATTATCTTCCTTATGCACCTCTACTTTCAAACCATGGTACAACATCTTGAAGGTACCAGCTGCTCTGTCTCGGTCTCCTTTGTACTGCGTTTCGAGGATGTCCACCGGCACGTCGAATGAGATGCCGACTAACGGACGGACGAAAGAGTTCAGTATGTTGGCGTTCAAACGAGTAGCCTTGAGGCTGATAGCGAAGGTGTTGTCTGCATCCATGGTCATGTCGAAAGCAGCTTCCGCTTTGCCGGTTCCCAATGGTCCGCCGCCTGTAAAATGCATGGTTTGTCCCTTGCGGTTGGTGATATTGGTGACAGTTGCGCTGAGGTCGCCTAAGGTCAGGTGACCGTTATTGATATCCGTGCTGGAGAGGTCGATGTTCATCTTTTTGATGACCGCGTCAGCTCGGTTGATGCGGAAGACGGTCGGAATAGCCATCAGCGGCTCTTGAGGCATAGCAAAGGGTCGTACGGGCTTGTGACGTGCATCACGGAAGATGTCCATTTCGCTGACCACTACGTTTAGGCGGTCAAGCGTCCAATCTTTCGCCAACGCTTTGCGGAACGGATTGAACGGCGACGTGCTGACGCTGTCAATCTGCATGCTTATCCACGTGACAGGCTCCTTGAGGTAGTCGCCTAATTTCTTCTTTGTGAGGGTGTTTTCGAGATGTGTTGCGCCCACGAACAGCGGTCCTTGATCATGATGCTCGATGCTGTTCACGTCAATGCGCATGAGTCCGTCCGGCGTGATAATAGACGCGGATTGCATGAAGAAACTATAGACGGAGTCGTTAAAACAGATATTTTTCTCTTCGTCGTACGTGATGTCATTGAGTGCAAGGGAGCAGTCGTTGAGGCTGACGTTCAAACGGGTTTTGACGTTGTGCAGGGTCAAAGAAGCATTGTTGATAGCGAAATGCTGCAAGATCGCTTCGTCCAGTTTGAGTTGAAGGGGTTTGTCTTTCTTCTTGCTGCCGGATGGGAAGGAGAGCTCGGGCTTCCGGTCATCCATCCAAATCTCGACCTGCGGCTGCTGGATGCTTGCTTTCTCAATGAGTATATCAGGTCGCAACAGCATGTTGTGAGATAACGGACCGATCTCTATGCCTTTTACGCGGATGTCGGAGCCGGGCACTTTGGGCGTCTGTTCGTCCGCAGAGCAGTATTGCATGCGAGTGGCGCCAATGGTCAGGTTGCCGGTATTGACAAAGTCAATATCGCTCGTTGTGATGTGGGTCCGACCGTCCGGCAGGAGGATGGAGACGGACGCTACTGCTACGTGGTAGATAGAGTCGAAAGTGAAGGCGTTGTTCTCAAAAGCGAGATCATGCGCCTCAAAAGAGCATTTATCGGTAGCTACATCGAGGCTGGTATGAATACTATGCAGTTTCAGCGAAGCCTCTTCGAGGAACAAGTCCCGCAACGCAACACGCTTGAGCGGAAAAGTCTTGGGAGCACGGGTAGTGTCTTTCGGGATTGTGGGAAAGGAGAGTTCCGGATGCTCCTCATCCATCCAAATCTCCACGGTGGGACGAACGATATGTAACTCATGCAGGATGGCTTTTTTACGGAGGAGTCGTAATAGATAGAGACCGTTGAGTTCAACACTCTCCACGCGGATCTCTGCTCCCGGAGCAATGGAATCGGTGGGAGCCGGTTCGCCGCGATACGCGAATCGCAGATCGTTTGCTGTAGCCGAAGTCTGGAGAATACTGAGCTCTATCGAACCGCACGAAGCCTCTATGTCCGGCAAGGTCGCCAGTACGTTGTTTACCTCACGAGTGACGTAGCGCGAAAGGATAGCGCTTACGCTGCTGTAACTAACAATAACGAATCCCAGCACGATCGCCAGAATTAAAACAGTTGTTTTGCGTCCGAGTCTCATGATATAAATTGTTCTAATTTGGCGCAAAGATACTAAAAATTGTTGAGATACACAAATTTTTTTGTACTTTTTACCGTTATAAGTGCATTTTATTTGCATATGTCATTTTTTTGTTGTATTTTTGCATCAAAATTAAATTAGTATGACAGTATTGGACAATCTTGCCGCTCTTCGCGGATTGATGCGTGAGAACGGGTTATCAGCTTATGTAGTGCCGGGTAATGACCCGCACGCGAGTGAATATATGGCATCGCATTGGTGTGAGATGCAGTGGTTATCGGGCTTCCAAGGAGAGAGCGGAACGGTCGTTGTGACGCTGGATCGTGCGTTGCTCTGGACGGACAGCCGGTATTACTTGCAGGCAGGTATCGAACTGAAAGGCAGTTCGATTGAGTTGATGCGTGAGTCGGATGTGGACTGCCCGAGTGTGGTAGATTGGTTGAGCGAACATGTGGAGGGACTCGTGGGAGTCAATCCGGAGATGTTCAGCGTGGACGATTTTGCGGAGTGGAGTGAGAAAGTAAGCTTGAAATCCATTGATCTGATCAAGTCTCTTTGGACGGAAGGTCGTCCGGCTATTCCGGCGGATAAGCTCTATCCGTACAGTGCAGACTTCGCCGGAGAGACGGTGGAGAGTAAGATTGCGCGGATGCGTGAGCAACTCGCCAAGAAGAAAGCCAATGCAATGATCGTCAGTGCGTTGGACGAGATCGCTTGGCTGCTCAATATCCGCGGAAACGATGTGGAGTACAACCCCGTAGTGATCTCTTATCTCGTACTCGAGGCCGATAAATGTACGCTCTTTGTGGACCACGCGAAGCTGGATTCTGCAGCGCAGAACTACCTTGATTTTAACCGTATTGACGTGCAGCCGTACGAGGCGGTGTTTGAATATATCCGCTCTCTGTACGGAACGGTGTTGTATGATGGAGCCAAGGTCAATGAGGCGCTCTTTGAAGCTATTCCCGAGGGATGCAAGAAGATCAACACCAAATCGCCTATTCTCGTTGACAAGGCGAAGAAGAACGCCGTGGAGTTGGAGGGCGAGCGGATTGCTATGCGTCAGGATGCTGCGGCTTTGACTCGGTTCTTCAAGTGGCTCGAAGAGGAAGCGTTTGCAAATGGACAGACGCAGACCGAGTGGAACCTGATGGAGAAACTGCATGAGTTCCGCGCTAAGGGTGAGAACTTTGTGGAGGAGAGTTTCGGCACGATAGCCGGTTACAAAGGCAACGGAGCGATAGTCCATTATGCTGCTACGAAAGAGAATTGTGCGGAGGTAAAACAGGAAGGCATGTTGCTGCTGGATAGTGGTGGTCAGTATCTGGACGGAACGACGGATATCACGCGTACCGTTTGGCTTGGAGGACGCATTCCGCAGCAGGCTAAACTCGATTATACCTATGTCCTCAAGGGACATATAGCCTTGCAGCGTGCGCGTTTCCCGAAAGGTACGCGCGGAAACCAGCTGGACGCTTTGGCTAAGCAATATATGTGGGAAGCCGGTATCACTTTCGGTCACGGAACGGGTCACGGAGTAGGGCATTTCTTAGGCTGCCACGAAGGACCGCAGAACGTGCGTACCGATAATAACCCCACGGCTTTGGAGATTGGACACATCATCTCTGACGAGCCGGGTATCTATCGTACCGGACAATGGGGAATCCGCACGGAGAACCTGATTACCGTCATTCCTGCCAAACAGACCAAGGCTACTACGACCGAGGACGAGTGGCTGACGTTCGAGACGCTGACGCTCTGTTTCTACGACACGAACCTCATCGAGATGAGTCTCATGACCGAGGACGAGATCGATTGGATCAATGCCTACCACGTGCGCGTTTATAAGGAGGTGAGCCCGCTGCTCAACGAGGCGGAGAGAGCCTACTTGGCTAAGAAATGTGCAGCGATAGAGATCTGATCGCACAGTAGTCACAACAAAAAATAGAGTGTTCCAATTATTCGGAACACTCTCTTTTTGTATCGTTTGCAGAATGGTTTACTCTTCATCTACCTTAATACCTTGGAGATTATAGAGCTGACCGTTCTTGCGGATGTACATCTGTCCGTTATGGAAGAACTTGTACGGCTTGTCCTCCACAGCGTCTGCGTTATCCAATGCCGTCGTTGTCTGTTGTACGGGCTTGACGGTCAGATGGAGCGTATAGGTGGAGTCACATCCGTGAACTGTCGTGTAGATCACTACGAGCGTGGTATCTCCGGCAGGCAGGAGACTCAAGTCAATACCTTGCCATTCTTCTTCGTCACCTTCTTTGATCTCCTTGCTGAAAGACATGTCATATTTGTTCGAAGCGAGAACCCACAGCTCTACGATGGAGTCACCGCCAAACTGATTCAGAGTGCTCAAGGTCACTGTGAACGGCGTCTTGCTCGGCTTGGAGTACTCTTTGTTGTCATAGAAAGCAACATCTCCTCTTCCGCAGATATAGATCGAGTCAACACCATAAGTGGTCGGTGCTTCGTTCACCGTCAGGTGCATCGTATAGACGGAGTCGCAGCCCTGAAGGGTAGAGTAGGTCTTCGTCAGAAGGGTATCGCCCACCGGTATCAGGCTAAGATCGATGCCTCTCCATTCGGCCGTTGCGCCTACGTAGATCGTTTGTGCTTCGTCTTCGAGGGCATAGGTCGGATAGACGGTCAGCGTCAACTGATAAACAGAGTCCATTCCGTAGATCGACTGCAGCGAGTCATAGAGAACGAACGTACCTGCTTCGGCGGTAGGAAGCGTCCGGTCGCGCCAAAGAGCATCTTCGTGCTGACAAGCGGTTGTCACTTCCTCGATGAGGTAAGGAATAGCGTTCACCGTCAACTGCAGCGCATATACAGAGTCGCAGCCTTCGATGTTTTTGAGCGAGTCGTACAGCGTGTAAGTGCCCGGAGTAAAGAGTCCGTATTCTTTCTCGCGCCAAAGGAGACTGTCATCCATGTTAATGGTCGTGTCCTCTGCAAAGAAATGACGCGGCAGAACGGTAGCTGTGAATGCTACGATAGAGTCACCTCCGTAGATGTTCTTCTCCGGCACAAGGACGCTATCTTCTGTAGCAACGAAGTACCATTTTCCGGCAAACTCAACCGAGTCACCGTCGCAGAAGGCAGCCTGATACTCACCGTAGGTGGTCGGTATCGGAGAAACGATCAGCTGTTTCTTAACCGAATCGGCAGCTAAATAGAACTCGTTACCTTCCTGCGAAGCCGAGATCGTTACCGTTCCTGCAGCCAAAGGATAGAGGGTCGTACCTTCTATGCGTGCGATCGTCTCATCGGAAGAGGTATATTCTACCGGCAGTTCGGACGAAGCGGTAGCCGTCAGTTCGAAGCTCATTCCTTGGTAGAACAGCTCGGGGAAGACATCCTCCCATGTGATAGTCTGTGTGAGTTGACCGTTTTCTACATGAACTGTCACCTCGGTGGTAGCAGCGGCATAGATGCTATTATTCGTCGGAGTGAAGACTACCGTGAAGGTCTGCTCTCCTGCTTCCGGCATTGTCTCAGGAGCTTGCCAAGCGAACGAACCTTCTACAGAGCCCTGTCCGCCGATGAGCTTGGAGTTAGCAAGACTCTGTCCTACTGCGATTTCAGTTGCTTGCGGAGCTTCGGTGATCGTCGTCGGAGTCAGCTGGATCTCTATCGTCTTAGCATTCGAAGCAGCCTCGTAACGGTCGTCACCTGCCTGATAAGCGGTGATAGTAACCGTTCCGGCAGCAAGGATGATCAGCTGCTTGTTCTCGTCCACATAAGCGATAGTGCTGTCCGAACTGAGGTAAACAACCTCCAAACCGCTCGTTGCTGTAGCGTGGAACGGCTCCAACGTATCAGTCGTCAGGCACGATGCAGCTAACTCGAAGTCATTGATGACTTGGTTCAATCCCTGCGAGAAGAGATGAACCGGAATCTCGATGATGGTCGGATCTGCTTTCTCGTCGGTGATGACGATCGTGTCATAATAATCCTCGTATTTGACGGTCGGAGTGAACGAAACGGTAAAGGCATCATCGCTGAAATCATCGCATCCTTCTCCCAAAGTTGTGACATTGATATTCAGCAGTCCTTGTTTGGATGTCACGGTCATGAGATCGATATTGGAGTGACTGATGGTGATGGTTTTTTGCCAAGTAGCGTTTGCCTCAACATTCTCATCAACAGCCATTACATCCGAACGCATGAATTTCTGTCTCGTTACGCGGATATTACTGATCGTATGGTCGGTTCCGGTCTCTAACGTACGGAAACGTAGTTTGGTAGCAGACTCATACAGCATAATATTACCGGATTGTGTGTCGTCTGTTCCCACCACCTGATTATAGACCTGATACCAATCCCAAAGATTATTGATGTACGCGTACTGCTCAACGATGAGAGCAGAGTAGGTAGCACTACCCCAAGTACTGGTATTTTTAGTGCCGTGTTTTGCCGTAAAGGTCAATGTAGCAGGAATACCTGACAGATTATAGTCCTGACTCAACTTACTGCCGTTCAAGGTCAGTGTGCTTTGAGAAAGTGCCAGACCGTTACATTGTGATGCCGGATTGCGGACAACCACATAGTTGTTTTGCGATACCGCAAGCCATTCTATCTCGTTGGCATCTACAAATCCCGCTTGCGTAGCCGTGATATAGGTCTCACCTTCGCCAACTATCGTCAGCACATTTCCACTGATGGTAACTACACTCTCATCGTGGGAGGTATAGACGATCTCTCCACCGCTGGTAGCAGTAGCAGTCAGGACAACAGGCTCTCCGGTGGTAAGCAGTCCGTACAGATTCTGATCCCATATAATAGATTGTTTTTGTAGCGGAGTTACGATAAACGACTTCGTGTCACTAACCTCTTGGTATTCACCATCACCGGCTTGATAAGCAGTGATATTGACCGTTCCTACTGTCTTAGCTAACAATGCGGTATCTGCAATCACTTCAATCACATCGGAATTATCGGAGGTATATGTAATACGTCCTCCGCTGGTAGCTTTAGCTATCTCAGGAACGATTCCGGCATCCGGATATTGTTCTCCGATATTCATTGCATAGCCGGTAGCAGCTAAATCGTTATTCCAAGTGATGGTCTGTTGACGCTTGGTGGTAGTAGCACTCAAGTGAATCGTCTTAGTATTCGTACCATTGGTGATGGTGATGTCGCCTTCATTGGAACCTGCTTCATCAGTATGCGTGTAAGAGATAGTCAAAATCTGCGAACCGTAGGTGTCTATATTACCGAACTCGTTCGGTGTTACGGTAAAACGCGGGTTATCGCATGTAACAGTCAATGGAGCAATGTTACACCAGTTCAGCAGCGAAGTCATAGTTACCTCACCCGTATTAATAACAGCACTTCCGAAATCCACTTCTGCCGGATCCGGATCCTCCAGATATTTCAACTCCGAAATGCTGATGTTGGTGTACGAGTTGGAGAAGTTACAAGAGTGGTGGAAACGAACAAAACGTGTCGATTTGGAGAGTTGAATATCTCCGGAAGAGTGAGTGTCTTTATTCGTCGCATCATCGTTGGTCCAAATCGTTGTCCAATTTGTACCATTCGCACTCTCTTCGATGTAGAGCATATGCGTGTTGCCGTGGCCTCTTTCGGAATCTGGTACTGCTCCTAAGAAAAACTTTGCTAAATCCGACAATTGGTCGTAACTCAGCGTCGGGTTACCAATTCTTAACTGAGCTGTATAAATGTACGCATAATTAAACGACAATTTATCCGGCACTCCTTGAAACGAAAGAGTCTCATACATATGCGTCCAGTTGGTAGCACTACCGCTTCCGATAGTATAGGACTTGCCCGATAATGGTAAGTGCTCTTGTGCATAGGATGCAGATGAGACTAAAAGGGTCACAAATAAAATAATTTGTGTTAATAAATGAATCTTTTTCATACCTGATTATATAAATTTATTGTTTACTTTTCGTTTTGCTAAGTGGGGTTTGCAAAATGTACGATTTTTAAGATAAAACGTAAGAATCGCTTCTATATATCCTCAAAATAGCGTGCAAAATTAATATATTTATTTTAAATACGCAAATATTTACGTACGCGCGCGTGTTTTTAATAATAGGTTGTAACTGATTCTTAATAATCGTATCGGAGCAGAACATAAAAAGAGAAATCCCCGAATTGAGGATTTCTCTAAATAACTTTCAAATGACAAATGTCAACTTACTTTACTCGTATACCTGCGGCATTGAACCAAACATCACCACGACGGATGAACAGTTGTCCGTTCAGGAGCACTTTCTCGCTGCTGATGGTATTGTGCAGGAGGTTCTCTACGCCCTGATCAATCGGGTCGAGATCGTCGGTCTGGCTGTTGCTGAACTCTACGCGATAGAGTTTGTAAGCGCCCGACTGTGCGAAATCATCTGCGATAACATACACATGGATGCACTTGTGGGTAGCATCAAAACCGATAAAGGTCTGTGCGGTCTTACCCTCTGCTGCGGCTACATAATCAGCGCAACTATCGCAGAATTCCTCATTAACAGTTGCGACACGCTGGTTGAATTGCAGTGCGTTTTCGCCAATGGAGAAAGATTTCAGCGTTTTATTGTAGATCAACTCTACATCATCAATATAAACGGAATCCAATTTTCCTTTTTCAGAAGATCCACCACCCGGAACATGGTTGGTAGTGAAAGTGGTGAGGATATAAGCCGGCTGTTTATCCAAGTTATTCGGATAGTATGCAAACGGTACAGAGATACGCTGCCAGCCCATGTCAGCGGTAGCGGAGTAGTTCATCACTGCAGCTGCAATCTTCGTATCGGTGTAAACAGAGTCGGGGTGCTCCGGATCCTGATAACGGGCGTTGGTAGTGATGAAGGTGCTCATGCGGGCTTTGTTTACCTCATTATTCGGGTTCTTGTCAGCAGGCAGATATTTTGCCCAGAAAGCAATCGAGTCCGGACGACCTTGGAACGGAGTATTGAAGCCTGTGTTCTTGGGATCAGAGAAGTTGTAGTTTGCTGGATTATCGGCTGTCATCGAACCGGCATTAATCTGACCGTTGGTGCAGTTACCATTAGCCTTTACGCCAAACAAGATATTGGAAGACAAGAGAATACTCTGCGTACCCTCAGAACCCGGACGAACATCATTCGATGCTACGAACTGCTGTGTGTTGCCTTTAACAAAATTGGCATAATCGCCTGTAGCAGAAGCAAATGAATGCCATGCTGCCGGTTCGTTGTTTACCCATTGACCTTCAAAACCACCGTTAGGAAGGGCATAGTTATTGCTGCGGAGAGCTTGACCTTCAAAGATAACGATGATAGGCATAGGAAGCGTCTTAGGCTCTGCTATCTCCAATGTGATCTGTGCTTGTGTGGCAGAAACGATAGAGTTGTAGGTCTCGCCTTCATCCTCATAGTTATTCAGCATCTTGATAGATGCACGCAGATTGATAGAATCCAAATAGAGGGATGTCTCTTTCAGCGAGAGTTTACCGTCCGCATCCATGGAGATGTTCGGCAGAACGATGTTTCCTAATTTACCGCCAAGGAACGAGAAGTCCGGCAATACAAACGTCAGGGTGTTCTCCGTTGTTCCGGGCAACAGATAAACCGATTTGCTACCATAGGAATCCCAGTCGATCCAAAGTTCGCCGTTAAACTGTCCGCAGACATCCTTGGTGGTGACTGCAAATGCTTGTGCCGAGATCATCAGTCCGGCAACTAAAACAGTAAAAATCTTTTTCATTTTTTTGTTGTTTTGATAATACTAAATGTTTATTGTATTTTGTTTCCTAATACGTCATATACGTTATCGTCCTTGCGGATGATGTAGATACGTCCGTTGTATAGCACTTTGCGAGCTACGCGTTTCTCGGAGAGCGTGTCCGGCAGTCCCGTACCGATTGGTTTGGGCTCAACAGTGAGGTGCAGTACGCGGATGGAATCGCAGAAATCATCCGACCAGAATTCCGCCTTCAGGGTCGTCGAACCTAAGGGGAACTGACTCAACTCATAGTACTCCCATTGAGCCTCTTCGCCTACGACAATCGTCATCTCTTCCTCGATATAATACGACGGGAAGACGGTGATGGTCACATGGACGATGGAGTCTCCGCCGTAGATATTTCTCTCGGCTACACGTATATCACCCTCAAACGACTCTCTGTATTCCACACCATCGAAGAGAATAAACTCACCCTCGCAGCACTCGTTGGTGTAGCTGCCGTAAGTGATAGGTATATCCGATACGTGCAAACGAAGCATGTAAACGGAGTCGCAACCGAACCGGCTCATCAGCGAGTCGTAGATCAGATACGGTTCTTCGCGTCTGGGCAGGTCTGTAATGGTCTTACCGCGCCAAACCAAGTTGGCTTCGTTGACGTATTTCTCTTCCGTGAACAGATATACAGGATGAACCGTCAGTGTCAGGGCGTAGATGGAGTCCTGTCCGTAAATCGATACTAATGAGTCATAGATCGTGAACGTGCCTGCCTCCGAGGTATTCAGCGCTTTCTGATGCCAACTGGTCTCTTCGTTTCGACAAGCACTCATCGTCTCTTCGAACAAATAGCCTATAGGCTCTACCGTCAGCGTCAGCGTCAGCACGGAGTCGCAACCGGCTTTCGTCTTCAGCGAGTCCACATAGGTGTATGCACCCGGAGTGAGATGCTCATAGGTCTTTTCACGCCAAGTGTAGCTCTCGTTCATCTTGATTGTTGCCTCAAAAGGCATCGTATAGGTCGGCAACACAGTCAGCGTCAGCCGATAGATAGAGTCTTTACCGTAAATCGATTGAAGCGAGTCATAGACCGTGAACGTACCTGCTGCTGAACTCTTCAGCGTTTTCTGATGCCAACTCGCCTCTTCGTTCTGACAAATGCTCATCGTCTCGTCGTACCAATAACCGATCGACTGAACGGTCAGCGTCAGCGTATAGATAGAGTCGCATCCGGCTTTCGTTTGCAGCAAATCAGCAAAAGTATGTACGCCCGGAGTGAGATTCTGATAGGTTTTCTCACGCCAAGTGTAACTCTCATTCATCTTGATTGTCCCTTCGGCTGAGAAAGCATAGGTCTTGTTCACCGTCAGCGTCAGCGTGATCAGCGAGTCACCTCCTTGCGTATTGGGGATAGTGGTGTGATAGACGCCGGACTTAGTCAGGTTCTGGAACAGGTTGTCCGAATACGGCTCGTTGTCGCAAGTGGTAGCGGAGTAGGCGTATTCAGTATCCTTGATGGGCTCTGCCATTTGCAACGTATATAATGAATACGTGTTCGCCTGTGAGTAGTTATCTGCTACTACGTAGATATACATGCGGTAATTGGTCGCATCATATCCGATAAACGTCTTAGCTGCCTTACCATTTGTCGTGGCTGAAACAGCATAATTGTTGCTATAAATCTTATTTGTTGTCGCTTGACCATTCGTAAAAGAAATAACTTCGCCGTCAACTTTCAATTGAGTCAGACTGTGGTTATAGATCATCTCCGCATCGTCAATATACACGTTATCAGGGCTTTTTTTGCTGGCATTTCCTCCTCCAGGGGTTGCGTTGGTGGAGAAAGTGAGCAACATATAAGCCATTTGTGACGGACTGACGCTTGTATAGACAAACGGGACAGCAATACGTTGCCAGCCTTTGCTTGATGTAGCCGAGTAGTTGGAGGTAGCTTCTGCTATCTTGATAGCGGAGTAGTCTTTCGTCTCCGGATCTTGGTAACGGGCATTGGTCAATAGGGTTGCGTGCGCACGAGCTTTATTGCTTGCGTCGGTTACATTTCCGCCTCCGGGTATATATTTTGCCCAGAAAACAAGTGAATCCGGACAACCCACAAAGGCGGTAGTGTAGTTTGGCTGAGACGGATCGGAAAAAGCATAGTTACCACTGGCGTCTGAAGCGCTCATGGAGCCTGCGTTAATTCGACCGTTGGTGCAGTTACCATTGGCGTTGATACCCAATAATGTTTTGGATTGCAGTTGTGCGCTATACGATCCCGTTGAACCGGGACGTGTGTCTGTCGATTGTTGGAACTGACCGGTGTTACCGGTGACAAACGTAGCATAATCGCCCGTTGCGGTCTTAAAAGAATGCCAGCCTTGTGGCTCGTTGCCCGACCAGCTTCCCTCGAAACCACCGTTCGTAATGGCATAATTGGCGTTGATCGCCTGTGCCGAGAGGACAATCGACGATGATGGTATATTAACCAGTACCTGTTGCCCTACCACGCAGGTCAATGTGTTCGCTTCTGCACCGGGCAAGACATAGATCCGACTTGCGTTGTATGAAGTGCCGTTGATGGTCACCGAACCGCTATACACACCCAGCGCGGCACCCATCTGTGCAGCCTGCACACTCAGCGACACCAATAAACAAATAGCAGTAATTATCTTTTTCATAAGCTTATATGTTTTCTATTTAGAACTTCAGATTCAGTCGGCAAACGAAGGTGCGGGGAGCAGCCAAAGCCATCGGGCGGAAGCTATACTCCGTATTGAGCAGGTTATTGACGAGGAACTGTACCTCAGCGTACTCCTTGAATCGTACGGTAGCACGCAGATCCATCGTGAAGGTACCTTTGTTATGATCCATCCAGTAGTCATGCAGCGACACACCGTCTTCGTAACCGAAGATGAACTTACGGGCATAATCCATCAGATCCGGCTCTGCTTTCTCACGCTCGTCCACCATCAGGTAGTCCACCGCTAACATCTTACTCCTATACATCATGTTCACACCCAGCGACAACCACTTGTAGTTATAATCAATCGTAGCTTTGAACGAGTGTTTGTTGCGGTATTTGAGGTACTTGGAGTCGTTGGACTTATTCTTCATCTGCAGCGGATCGGTGTAGGTCTTCTCTTCCTCGATACGTTGCTTGTTGTCCAGATCTTCCGGCTCAGTGAAGGTATAACCGATGGTGTACATCAGGTTCATATCTTTGTTGATATCCACTTTACCGTTTGTGCTGACTTCGGCTCCGTAGATACGCGCATGACCTACGTTCACGAACTGCGCACCGATACCGATACCGGCGTTATTCAGAGACTTGGTCTGCTTGATATTCTCAATCATCTGCTTGCCTTCATCAATCACATCGTTGATGGAGTTGATCATCGTGAAATCCGAGTTGCGGAACAGACCGAACTGATACTCAATCATATCGCGGTACTCCGTGTAGAATCCGGCTACATCGAGCATACCGGTGATCGGACCGAACTTATAGAGCTGCATATAACCCAATTCGGCATTGTAGCCTCTCTCCGGCTTGATATTATGATTCGGATAAACACCTACACCACCGATGTCCTTACGAGCAAATTTCTCCGTGATGGACGGGTTGCGATAACCCTGACCGAAGCTTGCGCGGAGGAAACCGGCTTTGTAGATTTCCCAGTTCAGACCTGCGCGAACAACAGGACGTACCGGGCAGAGCCAGTTACCGATCTTGATATTTGCCTCCTTGAAATCATTATCCATACGGTAGTACTCAAAACGAACGCCCGCACTCAGCGACAGACGATTGACGATACGATGATCGTACTGCAGATAAGCCGCAAGGTTATCCGTCTGGTGCGTACCGGTGATATTGGCGGTATTGGTGATGTGACTCCAGTTGATACCGGTAGTCAGACGTACACCAGATTTCCAAGACTTGGAGAACTGATAATCGACATAGCCGTTATAGGTCATCTCAGGACGGGTAGGGGTGTTGTCCGCCACCAGCGACATCGCATAAGCGGCTGCATCTTGCAGCTCAGCAATCGTTCCGGTATAACCAAAATCGTTTTGTACAAAGCCTACTCCGTGCTGGATAAGACCTAACCAGTTCTCATCCTGCAAATCATTCATGATCGGAATAGCTATATCTTGGAAGGTAAGAAGCAAAGCGTTGGTAATATCGTAGCCCTTATCCATCCATCCTTTGGCACTCTCTGCGTACCCTGCGATCTTGCCTAAATCAAAGCTCGTGACTGCCCATTTAGCGAGGTCCTCGGTGCTCATACGCTCAGAGGGCGTCGTCAGGTTGTCCGACGTTACATAGAAACGGGTACGCAGCTTATGCGAGATACCTTTGTCCGTATCATCGTAGTTGAGGAAGGGGTCGATGTTGAAGTTATGCTCCTTACGACCCATGTTTGTCAGCGGAGACGGATGAAGCGGATCCTTCGGGCTGCGCCAGATGAAGAAATCTCCGTATTGGTTAGCTACATAGTTCATATTGGCGCCCACGGTCATGTATTTGCCTTCCTGCATAGGTACATGGTAGGTCATGTTGCCGCCCAAACGAACACGGTCGTTGAAGCTCTGCTTACGATAACCCTCATCTTTGAATCCGCTGATAGCAGCCGATACGTCAAAATTACCGATACGACGGGAGTGAGAAGCCTCTGCTCCGTAATAAAGAGGAAGGCGCGCACCCGTGTACTTATAGTTCTTGTAGTTGTCGTAAATACCTACATAACCGCTCACTTTCGTCTCCGGCTTCAGACCCGGACGCTGTGTACGAACGTTGATCACACCGTTCAGCGCCGACGAACCGTACAGCACCGACGAAGCACCTTTGATCACCTCTACCTGCGCTACGTTCTCCAACGGCACGTTGTTCCAGTTGATCTCACCGGTCTTGGGGTTCAGGATCGTCATCTCGTCCATCAGCACCTGACAGCGGCTACCTACGCTGTACGTCCATCCTCCACCGCCACGGATACTCGGCTGCTTGTCGATGATCTCCACACCCGGCAGGGTCTGCAAGGTAGCCGACAGGTCGGTCGGAGCCTGACTACGCAGCATCTCCGGCTTGATCACCTCCATCGAGACCGTCACGTCCGTCTTACGTTGTTCAAAACGACCGGCGGTAACCACCACCTCGTCCAATTTCTCGTTATGAGGCAGCAGAGGAACATCCAATTTCGTCAGCACGGACGTCACAAGGTACGTCTCTGTGTCATAACCCACATACGAAAAACTAAGCTGAACAGCTTTTTTCGTGTCCAGCGTAATCGAATACCGACCGTCTATGTCCGTCACGGTACCTACGGTAGGATTGTTAACGTCGTAAATAGTTACACCGATCAGAGGCTCACGCGTCTGGAAATCGGTTACAATACCCGATACTTCGGTCATTGTGGATCCTTTCTTTTGTGCAAACAATGGGCACAAAAGCGCCACAAAAAAAACAGTGACTGTTTGTCTAAAATAATTTTGCATTTTCCTTTTTTGTACGTTTAACTAATACATCATTTCAAAATCGGGTGCAAAGGTACTGCTTTTTTGGGATACACCCAATACCTATTATTAAGAAAAAGTGCTCAATTTTTCAATTTTTACTTGAAATCTTAATAATCGTATACTATTTTGAATAAAAATGCCCCTACTATTTGCATAAAAAATTAAAAAAAGTGTGCCACTTCTCATGACACACTTCTCTCTAAACTCTAAACACTAAACTCTAAACACTAAACTTTTAGAGCAGTTCCACGCTTCTGTTCACGAACTTCGCCAAAGCTTCGCCTTTCAGCTGACCGGAAGCCAACAGCGCGATATCTATCAGCTGCTTGATCTTCTCGTCCTCGCCTTCCAACTTGCAAACCGTCTTTACTACGGTCTCTTTCTTGCCGTCTTTCTCTACTTCTTCATTCACTTGTTCGGAAGTCTCTTTACCCACCAACTCTTGGATAAGCGGATGGTTCGTATTCAGCACGAGGTTATAGCTGTCCGGCAGGTTGCCGTAGAAATTCATTCCTTGCTGATGCGCGCTCATCTCTTTCATACGGCGCATGAACTCGTTCTGAGTCAGGAAGACAGGTAGTGCATCTGCTGCGGCTGCTTCGCAGGTTACGGTGTAACGCAGTTTGTCGGCATCACTCGGCAGCTGTCCTTCAAACGCCTTCCGCAGGCCTTCTTTCTGCTCGTCGGAGTAGCTATCTTTGGCTGTCTCCTCTTTCCGGATCAGGTTCTCGATCGTGTCGCTATCAATACGCACGAAACGCAGTTTCTCGTGTTTCTGCTCGGCTTGACTCATGCAATGAACGTCCAACTCGCCGTCCATCAGCAGCACGTCGTAACCCTTCGCTTTCGCACGCTCGATATAGGTATAATGAGCGTCCGGATCATTGGTGTACAGCAGTACCATATTTCCGTCCTTATCTACCTGATTCTCACGCACTTGATCCATGTACTCGTCCAAGGTGGCATATTTGCCATCAAGGTTCTTGTAGAGTGCAAAACCGGTAGCTTTCTCGTAGAACTTCTCATCGGTCAGCATGCCAAACTGGATGAACATCTTGATGTCGTCCCATTTCTTGGCAAAATCGTCCTTGTCGGCTTTGTACAGCTCTGCCAACTTGTCGGCAACCTTCTTCGTGATATACCCGCTTATCTTCTTGACGTTATTGTCGCTCTGCAGGTAGCTTCGGCTGACGTTCAGAGGTATATCCGGACTGTCAATCACACCGTGAAGCAACGTCAGATATTCCGGCACGATATTCTCCACCTCGTCCGTCACATAGACCTGATTGCAGTAGAGTTGGATCTTATTGCGGTGAACATCCAGATTGCTCTTGATCTTCGGGAAATACAGAATACCTGTCAGGTTGAACGGATAGTCCACGTTCAGGTGAATATGGAACAGCGGTTCGTCCATCTGCATCGGGTAGAGCTCGTGGTAGAACTTATCGTAATCCTCGTCCTTCAGCTCACTCGGCTTGCGGGTCCAAGCAGGGTTGGTATCGTTGATGATGTTCTCTTCGTCCAACTCCACCTCTTTGCCGTCTTTCCACTCTTTCTTCTTACCGAAAGCGATCTCTACGGGCAGGAACTTACAGTATTTCTTGAGCAGTCCTTCGATGGTAGCGTCCTCGAGGTACTGCGAAAACTCATCGTCTATATGCAGCACGATATCCGTACCGCGTTCGGCTTTGATCGTCTCCTCCATGGTGTACTCCGGATTGCCTTCGCAGCTCCAATGAACGGCTTTCGCGCCTTCTTGGTAGCTGAGCGAGAAAATTTCCACTTTCTTCGATACCATGAACGCCGAGTAGAAACCGAGACCGAAATGACCAATGATCGCTTCGGCTTTGTCTTTGTATTGGTTCAGGAACTCTTCGGCACCGCTGAATGCAATCTGGTTGATGTATTTATCCACCTCTTCGGCAGTCATTCCGATACCATGATCGGAGACCGTCAAAGTCTTCTTCTTTTTATCTATGGAAACGCGCACGCGTAGATCGTCCATCGGCATACTTGCTGCTCCCGGCTGTCTGCTGATCACTTTCAGCTTGGTCGTAGCATCTACGGCATTGGAAATCAACTCACGAAGAAATATCTCGTGGTCGGAATACAAAAATTTCTTAATGACGGGGAATATGTTATCACTTGTCACCCCAATATTACCTTTACTCATAGTATAATATTAACGATTTAACAATTTAACGTGACGCAGTCACCATTTTAACGTTTTAACGTTCACATAGGGAACCATTTTAACGTTTTAATGTGACGCATCACCATTTTAACTTCAATTTCCGTGCCAATTCCGTAAGACTGACAAAATGGCAGAAATAGGAGCCTATTTGTTTTTTTCGCTTTGTTCAGTAAATACCATTCAAAGGCAAAACACCATTTTCTTTTAGGGACTCCACGTAATCTTTGACCTCCGGTGTGTAACGCCCTAAGTCCTTCCATGCGCGGACAAACTGATCGTGGTTATTCTTGGTGGAGTAGTCTTTGACGAGCTGTTCTGACATCCATCGGGTGATGTCCCGCAGGGAGCAGGCACGACGAACGTAACCCATCTGGCGCAAGGCATAAATAGCCGCAGAGAGGCTCTGGAAATAATCCCATTCTTTCTCTTGGATTCGCAGGTATTGCGTCAGTTGCTTCTGACGATGTGCGCTTACCTCTTCGGTCCAGAAACGTACCTCTTTTTCGGGTTTGAGATGCTTGTTAATGAATTTCTGCCAGTTGAACATCCATTGGGTTAGGAGCTGTTTCTGCGCTTCGTTCAGACCTTGTACCTCTTCTATGGACGACCAATCGGTCTCTCGTGCTACAACGAAGTTACGATGTTTGGCTGCACGTGGTTGTGCGCCCGGTACTTCCCGTATCTGCGCTTGGTGTCTCTTCCAGACCCACGTGAGGTAGCGCTTATAGATATCTTCTGCGTCCTCGCCTTCGAAGAGGAAGGTGGGTTCGATCTTCTCATGCTGCAAACTCTCATAGAGGGCATTGACCTGCGTAGCATCCGTCCAGTTGGTGTGTAAGAACTGCTGACGGCGTGTCTCTGCATAGGCAGCGTTCAGCAGCCACAGACTAAAAGGTGTTTCCCATGGGCAGTACTCCCAGATATGGTCTTTGAAGGTCTCTCGGGTCAGGTACTGCATGTACGTCGTCACCACTTCGAACGCCAGATCCAACAACCGCACATTGGGGCAGATGTCCGCCCAAGTCACGTCCGAAGTGGCGATCTCGATATGCGCGTTGCTGAGCAACTCGACCTCTGTGCCGATCAGACCCCATTCGTCACGTCTCACTTCGCGTTCGTACTTCGCGATCCATGCCATCCGCTCCGCGTCGCTGTCTATCGCTATCCCTCGCCGGACACCTTCCTCGGTGTCCACGATCAACGCACTCAGCAGTGCAGCTCCTGTCACACCGCCTATCTCTATATCCGTCTGAGCCACCTTCAGATAGTGGTTCTCGTAACGGATTTGCTCATTGATGATATAATCTTCTAACATTTCTGGTACAAAGGTACTATTTTTTGTTGAGTCATACAAATAAAAGTACTATTTTTGTGTAATTTACACATTTAGGGCACTATATTTTGTGATTTTTACACATTAGTTACTTTGGATTTTAACTGTTCTTTTACCCTTTTTGATCTCTTGGTAAAGAAGGAGAGGGGAGCGATATAGTTAACGTATTTTCCAGTATGCCATTGGATGATGGAGTATATTTGAGAGGATCGTTTCATCATCAAACAGCAATTCCGGTTGGTATCGCTTTGCGTTGAAAGCATCAATAAACATCTTCTCGCTTTCGGTAAGTTGCAGCAAGGTTTGTAGGAAAAGCAAAACCTCGGCTTTCGCTATCTCAAAATCAAACGAGTCTCCTTTTTTGAGCATTGGCAATAATGATGCCCGAATTTGCGCAAAAGTGATTTGACGAATAGGCTCTAAATCATATTCTTTACATGGCATATCACTTCCGCCAACTGCCAGATAGAAGACTACTATCTTGCGCAGCATCGGAAGGTCCAATGCTTGATACAAATCGCTGTGCAGTAAGTTATAGACATCGTATAAATCTCGGCAGGTATGCCGTTCGATAAGTGCTTTAATCTTACTGCCGAATAGTTCCAGCGATGCCAAAGTAAGAACTCTTGTGTCTGCAAGAAAATCTACGTTAATAGATCGCCTTTCGGGTGCATAGATATGTTGCCGCATCGAATAGTTTATCTCTATCTTGATATTGTCCCGATTACCGCCGGCATTTTGATAGATAAACACCCACGAGTCCAAAGAGTGTGGATTCTTGGTATTCGGGCTAAGCAAATATCCTTGCGATGCCATGTATGATTGTATCTCCGTGTTAACAGCTGATCGGGCTGTTAACATCCCTTCGCGTGTGCAATCGCTATGAAAATCCAAATCAATATCCACCGATAATCGTGGCATTTCAAAAACGGTCAAGTTGATAGCCGTTCCTCCTTTGAGCACCAAACAATGGTTAAGTTTGGGGTTATCAGCGATAAAATGCAACACATCCGTCAATCGTAGCACTTTTTCAAGATTGTCACGTAAGAAACTTGTTCGTGCCGCCAACTGCGCAAGGTCATTCTTGTTATACGAGTTCATCTGCGTTTTGATTATTGATAGTTAACAAATTTTGCGGGGCATATAAACGCCATGTGGCGTGGAATGTGTCACTTGTACCATCCGGTGTCAAGAACAGAACACTATCTTTGGCGTATTTCCGACAACCGGCAATGAAATAGTGAGAAACAGGCAGTTGTAGTTGTTCGCACAGAAAACCGACTTTCTTATAAAGGGCAGTTTTATGATAAGCTTGCAAGATGATTTGTAACTCCTCTTCCCTTACGTACTGCACGCTTCGTAGACAATTAACCAATTCCTCTATACCGCCACACAGGTCAATACGGTCAATGCAGTCAATTATAGTACGCTCAATGTTAGTTACGCGAATGTGTGTATCTGCCAAAGGGGTCTCGACACCATGGGCGAGAGCAGAAAAATGCGGTATATAATAATAATTGTCAAACTCAAATGCCCTAAATGTTTGTTTGCTACCGACTACAATGTCGTAATACATCTGATGCGCTAAACCGTGATATTCCATTGCTGCATGGTAAGCCACAAATGAGGTGGGTGTAATAGCAGAGGCAATCTGGAACTTATTAGCTTCGGGTTGCTGTGTCGCCATATTATTAACGCAATATAGTCCCCGCCTCACTTGGGAAATATATCCCTGACGCTGGTAGCGCCAAAGCATAGTAGCCACGCTGTGCGGATTTCCGGTTTCCTTCACTATATCTTCTGTGGAGAATAGGAGTTTTTGATGTAAGAGAGGCAATAAATTCATCTGTTTGTTTCAAATTCGCTGCAAAGATACAACTTTTTGTTGATATACGCAAGCGTTTTTGAAACTTTTTGCCATATTTTCATTATTTCCCTGCAAAATAAAGAAAGAAGTGCCACTATTGACACTTCCATCCTTTGTTCCTTTGTGCTTTGTACTTAGTACTTGGTCACTTTACCAGCGCGCCTTGCGCATTGTAAATCTTGTCCCCGCGGAGGATGAAGATCTGGCCATAAAATATTAAAAAGTTTTAAAATATTTGCATATATCAAAAAAAAGTACTACCTTTGCACCGGAAAACAAAATAACTCATTCCGTTGAGTAAAAATACTAAGTGTATTGAGTAAAAATTTGAAGTATGATGCAACGTACTTATTTTGAAACGATTACGAAGCGATTAAATGAACCAAGAAAGTTCATTCAAATCATTGAAGGACCTCGTCAGGTCGGTAAATCAACGCTTATCAAGCAAGTACTAAAGAACCTTTCGATGCCTTGGGTGCATTTCTCTGCAGATAATGTGCCGGCAACGCGTTCCGCTTGGATCAGCGATTGTTGGGCTACGGCGCGCAATAAACTTCTGATGGACAAACTGCCCGAGTTGCTGCTGGTTATTGATGAGGTACAAAAATTACTGAACTGGGGTGAAGTCGTAAAGAAAGAGTGGGATGCCGACTCCTTCAATGATGTACCCATCAAAGTAGTGCTGTTAGGTTCGTCCCGCGTACGTTTGGAAAAAGGACTAAGCGAAAGCCTTAAAGGACGTTTTGAGACCATTAAAATGCCTAACTGGTCTCTTGCAGAAATGCAAGAAGGTTTTGGGATGACCATCGACGAATATATCTATTTCGGCGCTTATCCAGGAGCCGCTGATTTGCGTCATGACTTGGATAGATGGCAGGAGTATATCAGCAGTTCCATTGTGGACGCGACGATAAACAACGACATTTTGATGGACACGCCTATCGCCAAACCGGCATTGTTGCGTCAGACTTTTGAGTTAAGTAGTGCTTATTCCGGACAAGAAGTGTCGCTGACAAAGATGATCGGACAGTTGCAAGATGCAGGAAACACCACTACACTCGCTCATTATTTAGATCTTCTCAACCAGAGCGGCATGGTTTGTGGGCTTAGTAAGTATGCCGTTGATAAAGCACGCCGCCGTAACTCTATCCCCAAGTATCAGGTCTATAACAATGCATTGATGAGTCTCTATTGCGAGCATGATTTTGAAGCGGCAAGGGCTGATCATAAATTATGGGGACGTCTGTTTGAATCCGCAGTCGGAGCACATATCATGAATTGCGCTTATACCGGGCGGTTTAATGTTTATTATTGGCGCGATGGAGGAGAAGAAGTAGATTTTGTATTAGTAAAAGATACAAAGGTCGTGGCGATAGAAGTGAAAAGTAATCACGAAAAAGACACTTCCGGTCTGCATACTTTCCAAGAGAAATTCCATCCTCATCGATCTGTTCTGGTGGGCG
>Ga0256405_10003038_pt1 | contig 36011 bp, 30 predicted proteins | sample RumenRJG_02DNA_FD_189096 | JGI IMG/M metagenome (GOLD analysis project Ga0256405, IMG submission 189096) | Bovine rumen microbial communities from Lethbridge, Alberta, Canada - RJG_02 | ecosystem: Host-associated > Mammals > Digestive system > Stomach > Rumen | place: Canada: Alberta...
CAATCCATATACTTATGAAGAATATTTAAGTCTTCATAACCCCACACAAGTTTTCTACTTGAATAGCGGAACTTTATGCTATGATTTGCCAGATGTGGTGGTGGTCGGACAAAGTGGAAGTGCTTCTAGTAGTGTCTCTGGTAGTGTTTCTGGGAGTGTTTCTGGAAATGTGACTAACTCTAATACAGGAAATGGAGTTTATTACCCTTGGGGAAGTCTTGGTGGGAGCTATGGTGATGATGGATTTCAATCTTGGTTGTACTGGGGCGGAGGATCTAATGACCCCACATTGCCATATTTCGATGGCACAGAAAATTTTACAGACGACCTCTCAATTGTAGGAAATTCGATGAAGGAGAATGCGGGCAAAGCTCGGTTTGGCAGCGATGGAAAATTTCGTTTTGTAACGAAAAATGGCGGTGTCTTTTTCGGAAATCAATACGTTACAACGACTTCGTTAAAAGAAATTGGAAATGTCATAGGAAAGTATGCAGGAGGAGCAGCATTTCTTATTACCGTTTACAATGTGGGGGCTACGTGGATTAATGAGGGAGCTGAAGCGGGTCTCAAAGAAGGAGCCATAGCGGCAGGCGGGATGGCAGGCGGATGGATGGGGTTAAAAGTAGGGGCAGCAATAGGAACGGCAGTTTGTCCAGGTCCTGGAACGGCAGCAGGAGTGTTTGTGGGTACATTGGCAGGAATAATTGCTGGGGCAGGTTTCTCTATGGCTGGGGAATACCTTGTTGAAATAACATTAGAATAGTATTGATTATGATAAAAAGAATAGATCGTTTCCTGAATTGGCTGTTGTATTCGTTATACAATATGCTATACTATGCGAGCCTTCTCATATATGAGATTGTAGCCCTGCTGTTTATGCGCCCATTATATAGCCTGCCTTGTTGGCGAAATCGATTAAAGAAAAAAGGATTTAACTCTTTCAAAGATTGGAAAAGATTTACGATTGATTCTTTATACCACACGATGGATAGTCCTACTTCTGGATTCACCCTATACTATTTGAGTGGCCTTTCTCTTGCGCTGTTCTCTTTGCCAATATACCTTTTATTCAATCTATGCATATTAATCTTTGGTTGGTCAACATTTCGCATATTAATGCATCCGATTGTTATTACCGCCTTAGGTTGTGTTCCTGCATGGATATTGATCGAGGTCGTATTCTGGAAGAAAGACCGCTATCTTGGTTATTTTGCCATTTTTGAAAAAGAGAGCCGTAAGAAAAAAATTGCTTGGGCCATTGGCGTTTTCTTTGGCCTGTTATTACTGATTGCAGCCAATTTCTTTGTGATGTGGTGTACCACCAAGATTCATGGTGATTTTAAAAACTAGCGAGTTAGCGCATCGCAAATCTGAAGAAAATCGCCATTGTGTAAAGTCAGTGTAAAATTAGTGTAATCAATTGGGTTTCAAACGATTACAAATCACTTTTTGATGCATTGTGTAAATACAGTGTAAAATTTCGTGCGAAAAAATTTGGCGACCGCCCCTTTTCCGTCGTATTTTTGCAGCGACATTTTGAAATTAAAAACTAAAAATCAAAAATTGAATTATGAAAGCAATTAACCTTTGGCGTTTCGCCACAATTCTTTTCTGGTCGCTGATGGTGCTCCCGCTATGCCAAAGTTGTAGCGGTCAGGCTGAAAACAAACGAACAGCAGACAGCCTTTTCGCTGATTCGCTGCGTCCAAAAACCAAACTGAAGCCTCTGGTTCAGCCGAAAAAACCACCGATGGTTTCAACGTCAGATGAAAATTCCGATGGTGTTTTCAGTGATTACGAGACAATGCCCCAATTCCCAGGCGGCGATGTCGCACTGAAAGATTTTATTCATAAAAATATCCAAATGCCCATAGAAGTAGTAGAGGCAGGCATTCAATGCAAAATTTTTGTGTCGTTTGTGGTTGAGAAGGATGGCTCAGCCACTGGATTTAAAATTGTCAAGAGTACCATTATGGACAAAAACGGAAATCCGATACCTAACAATTCAAAACTGTTGAAATCTTGTGAGAAAGAAGCCCTGCGAGTGCTCAAATTGATGCCACGATGGCAGCCAGGCACACAAAACGGAATTCCCGTCCGCGTGAAATTTAGTAGTCCGATCGTATTTGACGAAAAAACTATGAAAAAACCACCATATCGCTATTGATAACAACTAAAACTACAAGACAATGAAAAAGCTACTGTTATTTTTGTCGTCTGCAATCTTTCTGACGAATGCATCCTGTTCGCAGAATGCAAAACATTCGGAGAAATCCGATTTACAAGAGCTCAAGCTGGCCATCAGTAAAGTTGAGAAGCTGCCAGACTCGCTCGAGCTCAAGTCGGAGGACGAATTGCTGAATTCGAATGCGGTCATCGGCGACCCGCCTTTTTCCTTAATCTTTATCAACGGCGAAAGATGTCGCGACAACCTTCCTGATGACCCATTTAAAAACGGAGAAATCCAGGAGATTCCCATTGAGGTGTTAAGGGCTTTTCTCAAAGAACGGAATTATATTCTTGACGATGTAAAAATCTTGAAAGACGATGAATCTCTAAAAAAATATCGTAAAGGGGGATATGTTGCATCTGGTGCAGAAAAACGGATAGAAATCGTCTATGAAATCAAGGCGCACCTCATCAACCCAAAAGGCGAAATCTTCAGGTTTGTAAAGAAAATGCCTCGCTTCCCGGGCGGCTACGACGCTCAAACATTGTTCATTGCGGAGAATGTGCGTCATCCCAAAGAAATGCTTCGGCAGGGCATTTACGGAATGGTTTTCGTTGATTGCGTCATTGGAAAAGACGGGGCAGTCGAAGAACCAAAAGTCATCGATTATCGTTTGAAAGACCAATCGGGCAAACCGTGCAACGATTCAAGCATCAAAAAACAATGTGGACAAGAGGCTCTGCGAGTTGTCAAAAAGATGCCGCGTTGGGAGCCGGGCAGACGGGAAGATGGCGAAGCCGTGCGCGTGCGCGAACATATAACAATCTATTTTTTGGAGAAAATACCGCCTCAAACGGAACGTGAAAAATGAAAATTTGCGTTTTGAAGGGTGCGAAATCGAAAAAAAATCGTTATCTTTGCAAAAACAATCGAATCAATAACCATTAAAAATATTTTTATGAAAACAAAAATCATCCTCGCCACACTTTTGATGCTGGCACTGCCGATGACGGCGCAGCAAAAGAAAGAATTTTTTCCCGTGGATTGGGAATTTATCAAAAATGAAGCAACCGAAAACCCTGAACGAATCAAGGAGTTGGTGGAAAGATTTTCGGCGAAGAAAAAAGGGAAACCCTTGACCGACGAGGAAAAAAACCTTGCTTTCTACGGTCAGTCGTACCTCACGAACGACCGCGAAGACGAATTGTATATGTTCGAAATGTACGAACTCAGAAAAGCGGGAAAAAAGGAGGAATGTCTGGCACTGACGAGGAAAATGCTGGAAATCAACCCACTGAACTTGGATGCGCTGACTACGGCGAGTAACATTCTATTTTCGTTGGCGAAAGACTCGACGAGTTTGGTTGAAGCAAGCGACTATCTTTTTCGTTCCAGATGTATTTTCTGGACAATACTTATGACGGGCGACGGCTCGGCTGAGCATCCTTTCGATGTCACGAAAATTAGCGACGAATACAATTTTATGCGCCATTATCTGAATATTTGGAAGATAAAAATGCAGGAATTTGATGGGAAATGTGACATCATAACACTTGACGAAAGCAGTATGCGCTACAATCGCCCAACGATTTATTTTAACACAAAACGGGTGTCGGAACTGATTTCATCGCAGATAAGCAAACACAACACTCCGAAAAAGGAAACATCGACACCCACCAAAGACAGCGTTTTGATTGTGATTAACGGTGAACAGTGTTGCGACATCACCTCTGATTTCATCATCAATGGAACATACGATGATTATGAAAAATTCCTGAATTCGCGGAATTTGACCCTTGACCGAATTGACATTTGGAAAAATGAGAAAAAGAAAGACCAATTCCGCCAGAAATTCGGCAACTGGGTGAAATCGGTCATTGAAATCACGGCTCGACCCACCGACAGACCGACCGAAAATCCTCGCGGAATCTACAAACTGATGTCCATTAAGGGCGGTATTCAGGAAATCAATCCTTATCCCCACGATGTCTATAAAATCTGCACCGATCAGGTCACGATGAGAATGACAATGATAGGAGGCCCCAACAATATGTTCAGAATCGACCATTCCGACCCCATCGTTCTCAACTACACAGGTGAAAAAACTAACCTTGACCGAACAGCCGACAAAAGCATACGCATTTTCGACAGCAACGACAAGCATTTCACGCTGAAATGGTGGAGTACGCTTCCGAACAGTGCCTATTATCCCTATAACAATTGGGCTTACGAACGTTATGAGTCAGGAAAATATTCCAAAGCGGCCAAATCCGTTGCCGAGATGCTGACGAGCGCACCCGCACACAACCCGAACAATCCACTCATCGGCACGTGGCAGTATGTGATGAAAATTGATAAAATGGATGGAGAAAGCCAAGGAAATTGGATTGACGAATTAAAAAAAGTGGACAATCTGAAGGATGTGCTGACTTATCTCAGACAATCCGATCCGGGAGAACCCAAACAGTTTCAGGTATATACTCCGTCGCATTTCTTTATTATGAGAATGCTAGATAATATGAAAGAAATGATGGGAGCCTTCGACAATATCACTTATAACGGCAAAGAATCGGTCACGGCACCAGGTGGTGAGGTGATGGAAATACATTGGCTGACCGACGACTTTTTCGCCATCAAACAGCGTATGGGAAAAAAGGTATTGTATCGAATTTGGGAGCGCGTGAAAGACGACCAGACAATGCTCAACCGAATTGGCAGCCATTTTGTTCAGCACAAGGAATAGTATTTTCCTCATAAAAAAGGCAAGGCCACAAAATTAACAAAATTTAAGGGTGCAAAATCGAAAAAAAATCGTTATCTTTGCAAAACCAATCGAATCAATAACCATTAAAAATATTTTTATGAAAACAAAAATCATCCTCGCCACACTTCTGATGTTGGCACTGCCGATGACGGCGACAAACAAGAAAGAACAAAACAAGTTTGCAAGCCAAAAAGCCGTGCTCACGGGCATCTGGCAGCAGTGCCTCCCGCAGCCCACTGCCGATGGCGGCATTCATGTGAGATTTATTCCTCAATACAAGATTCTCTGCGGCGACGGCACGTTCTACAACATGGCGCAGATGAACCCTAGCGCGCCTGCCGCCCTTTACGTTTCCGGAACATGGTCGATGGCGTCGGACAGTACCTTCGTGGAGCATATTGAAACGATAGATACCGACACGAAATCTAAGGGGATGGACAACGAACTGACCTTCAGGCTATTTGAAGACAATAATGTTCTGGGAATTACCTATACGATGCCCGGAAACGGAATGCGCGGCAAAGAAGTCTGGATGCGGGTGCAGAAGGGCGATGCCGTAGCCATTGCGCAAAAATATTTTGAGCGGCAGAATGGAATCCTATCAGACGGAAACAATACCCTGAGAAATCAACAAAACCTCATCATCGAGGAGGGGCAGGAGTCGGACGAAAATCTTTCGCTGACCGAGAATCCTCGCGGAATCTATAAACTGATGTCGCTCAAAGGCAATCGGGAAATCAAGCCTTACATCGGCGACATCTATAAAATTGTGACCGACAGCGTAACGATGCGGCTTCAAGTCAATAACGCGAACAGAAAAATTTTTATGATTGACATTCCCGACTTCCGACCCTTCAACTACACGGGCGCGAGAACCGACCTCGACTTGATTGACAAAAGCACACGAGTCTATGACAGCAATTCGAAGCGTTTCACGCAGAAATGGTGGAGCACGATTCCCAACCATACGATTTTCCCTTACAACCAATGGTGTTACGAATATTACGAGTCGGGGAAATATTCCGAAGCGGCCAAGCCCATTTTCGATGAACTGACAACATCTCAGCAGCCCGACGCGAAGAATCAACTCGTCGGCACGTGGAAAAACACGATGGAAATACAAATGATGACTGGAATCGGACAAGAAAACGGGGTCGAAAACTGGGTTGAAAACCTGAAAAAAGTAGATAACTGGAAAGAAATGCTGGCCTATCTCAATCAGACGAATCCCAAACGCGAATACGACCAGAACGACTTCGCTGAATACTACATTTTCACACCGTCGAAACATTTTTTCTTCGCCATGTTCTATAAACGGCAGTTGGTGGCTGGCGAATATGACAACATCACCTACAACGGCAAAGAAACGTTCGTCAGCGGAGACAACCAAAACCGACGAATCTATTGGCTGACGAAAGATGCCTTCGTGATGAACAGCAATCCTGTCGGAAAGGAAAAATGGTGTATCTACGAGCGCGTAACGGACAAAAACACGATGCTCAGCCGAATTTGCAGCCATTTTATTCAGCACAAGGAATAGTATTTTCCTTATAAAAATGGTAGGGCTACAAATTAACAAAATTTAAGGGTACGATTTCCAAAGAATTTCGTTATATGAGCAGAAAATGAAAACGGAGTACCCTTCATATCGGAAAGAAATAGCGGAATTCGAGCAATCCGTCGGACAACTGCGCGAGCAACTTGTACGCACGGCGAAAGGCTTTCTGCACGACGCAGACCTGGCCGAAGATGCCGTGCAGGAAACGCTGATGCGATGCTGGATTGTGCGCGACCGACTCGGCAACATCGGTGAACTACCGGCTTTCGCTCAGCAATGCGTGAAAAACCATTGCATCGACCTGCTACGACAGCAGAAAAGCCGCGGAAAGGTGGTCGCCATCGACTCGCTCGCCGCCGACCACGCACCCCACGCCGAAACGCAACTCATCGTCCGCGAACAACACGAATGGATGATGGAATGTCTGCGGCAACTGCCCGTCGGAGCGCGAGCAGCCATCCAAATGAAGGGAATCGACGGCCTTTCCTACAGCGAAATGGCCACCATCTTAGGCACCACTGAAGCAGCCGTGCGCTCGAAAGTGGCGAAAGCGAGAAAACAACTTTGGCAACTCTACAAAAAAAGAAAATGACGAACCGAAACGACATCAACGAACTGCTGCGCCGATACGACGAGGCACTGACGACCGACGCCGAGGAACGACAACTGGCCGAGTTCTTCCGCTCGACCGACGACATTCCCGACGAATGGGACGACTATGCCGCGATGTTCAAGGCGTTGGACGCGACCGAATCGCTGTTCAGCGACGAGGAAAAAGACCGTTTAATGGCACAGCCGAAAGACGAAAAACGGCGGAAAACGTGGCTCTGGGCGGCAGCCATCGCGGCATTGGCAGTGATGACTGGCGCGGGATTGCTTCGCCTCAACCAACTGACGAAAGAAAATGCCGAACTCATCGCCGAAATAGAGCCGAAAGCCACCGAAATCCATCAAGAAACAGCATCGGAAAGCTCGATTTTCGCACAAAAAATTGCCCAGAAACCCAACGACTCGATTTCCACGCAAAAAGCAACCGCGAAAGTTGAGAAAGAAATCGAGGAGAAAGGTGATGAAAAGAAAGAAATCATCGAAGTCAGCGGCAACGTCTTTTCCCTGACGGACAAAGAGCCCGTCGTTGGTGCCACGGTGATGGTGGTTGGCACGAAAATTGGAGCCGCCACTGATGTAAACGGCAATTTTTCGCTGAGGTGTCAGAAAGGTAGTCTCTTGAAAATCTTCTTCGTGGGAATGTATCCTACCGTCGTAGAAGCGCAACCGAGTCTGAACATCGCGCTCGCGCCCGACGATAGTGCTCGCGACGAAATCATCGTCGTAGGCTATGGAACAAGCAAAAAATCAGAATACACTGGAAGTATTAAAATTCAAGGAACATCTTCGCAAACCGACGACAATGGTATTTTGGTGTTGATTAACGGAGAGGAATGGAATGATTTTTTTGATTGGAAAATCGGCACAATTGATGAACTGAAAGAAATCCTAAAAAAGCAGAATCTTATATATGAAGACCTCTCCATTATGAAAGCCGATGCAGTAGCCGAAAAATATCGCGAGAAATACGCCATCGTTATTGAAATCACGGCGCATCCCATCGACCAAGAAGGTGAAATTTATGAGGTTGTAGATCAAATGCCCCAATTCCCTGGTGGAGAAAAAGCTATTATGGAGTTTATCGAGAACAATATCCAATGCCCCCAAGATGTGATTCGGAGAGGCGTTCACGGAAAAGTGGTCGTGTCGTTTATTGTCGGGAAAAATGGAAAAATCCAACATCCAGAAGCAGGAAAAGTATTTCTTAAAGAAAAATCGGGTGCTCCGTGCAGTAGCCCAATGATTGAACAGATATGCATAGACGAGGCTGTGCGGATTGTCAAAATGATGCCAAATTGGAATCCGGGAAAAAACGAAAAAGGAGAACCAGTTCGCGTACATCTCAATATTCCCATCAAGTTCAATGAATAATAAATCGCCATCAAATGCAGTCAGATTACACTTTTATCAAGATAAAAATGTTGTTTGACTACACTTTTATCAAGATAAAATTGCTGTTTGACTACACTTTTATCAAGATAAATTTGTTTTGTCCGAACATTTTTTGTAATTTTGTGGCCGAAAACAACATTTTTATGATTGAGTAATATGGAAAGAGTCGTTTTTGAGCAACTACAAATCTGGAAAGAAAAAGCCAATCGCAAGCCGCTGATTATCAGGGGGGCGAGACAGACGGGCAAGACGTGGCTGATGAAAGAGTTCGGCAAAAGATGTTTTGCTGAAACGGTTTATATCAACTTTGAAAACGAACCGAGATTTCAGGACTTGTTCAAACAAGACTTCGACACACGGCGCATCGTTTCCACCATCGAACTCTATCTCGGAAAAAAAATTGATGCCGACAAAACCCTGATTATTTTCGATGAGATTCAGGCGGTCGATGGCGGCGTGACATCGTTAAAATATTTCCAAGAGAATGCACCGCAGTACGCCATCGTGACAGCAGGGTCGTTGCTCGGAATTTCCCTGCACGAAAACCAGTCTTTTCCTGTGGGGAAAGTGTCGTTCTTGGATTTACACCCTATGACATTTGCCGAATTTCTGCTTGCTTGCGACAAGGAAATGTTGCTTGAGGCTATGAAAAACGGAGAATGGGCATTGCTGCAACCTTTCCACGACGAATTGCTGCAACTTCTCAAAACGTATTTATACGTGGGAGGAATGCCTGAGGTAGTCCAAAGATGGATCGACACCCGCGATTACTTTGAAATCCGAACCATTCAGCACGAAATCCTACGCTCTTATCAAGCCGATTTCTCCAAACACGCCCCACTTGAGCAAGTGCCGAGGCTGGATATGGTGTGGAATAGCCTGCCGACGCAACTCAGCAAGGAGAACAAAAAGTTCATCTATGGCGTGATGCGCGGAGGGGCACGTTCCAAAGATTTTGAAATGGCCATTATGTGGCTCAGCAACTGCGGATTGGTGTTGCGCTCACACCGTGTCAGTGCACCGCGTATGCCGCTCAAAGCCTATCAAGACTTGCAAGTTTTCAAACTATTTATGGTCGATGTTGGACTGTTGGGGGCACTTTCCGGATTAAATGCTCAAACACTCATCGACGGAAACAACATTTTCACGGAGTTCAAGGGTGCTCTCACCGAACAGTTTGTCATACAGGAGCTTTCAGCCTTGCAACTCGATTACATCGGCTATTGGACCAACGAAAGAAGCACTTCTGAAGTTGATTTCATCATTCAGCAAAAAGACAGAATTATTCCTATCGAAGTGAAGGCAGGCGAGAACCTACACGCACGAAGTTTCACGCTTTTCTGTCAGAAATTCCAACCCGACATTGCCATCAAAACCTCTACCCTACCGTTCCATTCGTCGGAGAACACCATTCAGAATGTGCCATTGTATGCGCTCTCATCCTATATTTAACAAAATTTAATGGTACGAAATTCCCCACAAAATCGTTATCTTTGTAGAAAAAAAAGTATCTTTGCAAAAGAAAACCGAAACCGTTATGAAAAAATTGATTTTAGCAACATTCAGCCTCGTGGCAATAGCGGGATATGCCGCCGACGACAAGAAAATCATCCAGCAGTCGAAAGGCAGCATCACCTTTGTGGTCGATGAATTTCTGGAGCCCATCAACAAACGAAATCAACACTTCGACGGCAACAGAATCGCGAAATTTATGATGAACGACGAGAACATCCGCACCGACCACCACGGCCTCGTCGCCACGAGTTTCGCCAACGAAAAGAACCTGCTGAATCTGGGTCGCGACGCCTTTTATCGGTGCATCGTGCAGGCCTACGCCAACCATCAGTCGCTGGTGCTTTCGCCCGATATGATTTGGCTGCTCATCAGTCAAGGGTTTGCCCGCTACGTGAACGCCCACGCCGAGGAAATGCGCTCGAAACTGGTGAGTCACGAGGGGAAACAAACGCTAATTGTGATCACCGACCGCAACCTCTTCGAAGCCGAATGGCCGAAACTGATTGACGGATTCGGTTCGAAAATCGACCAATTCACGAAAAAAGACATCGCCAAAACCATCACCGCCAACTTCACGACGACGGGACCTGTGGAGCGTGTCGCATCGCAAATCACGCTGATGGAAACCGTGAAATCGTATTTCGAATACGTGGTGATGATGATTGGCTGCGGCATTCCGTCGATTACGCTCGAAGGAACGCCCGACGACTGGCGCAGCGTACTCAAAAAAACAAAACAGTTGGAGCAATTCGGACTTGGCGAATGGACGAAGGGCCTCGAACCGATTCTCACGGAGTTCATCCGCGCTGCCGAAGGAAAACCCCGTCAGCAGTTCTGGCAGGGCATCGTCAAGAAAGACCGCGTGAAGGAATTGGTGGGCGGTGCCTACGCTTCGGGCAAAACGACCCAACTCGACGGCTGGATGCTGAAATTCTTCCCCAACGAAGAAGGACTGACGCTCGACAGCGTTCCCCACACGAAGAAAATGCCGACGGAGCGCGTCCGCGTCGGCTTCCGATACAAGGAATATGACCTGAACGGCAAACTCATCGCAGAAGTGCCGATGGAACTTTGGGCTGGCTTCATCGGGGCGGAGGAAGACCTTTCCACCAACACGCTCAGGCCGAGAATCGGATGGCTCGTGCGCATTGCCGAAACCGACGAGACTTTGCTCAAAGAACTTCAAAAGAAAAATGAACAAGGGTCGATTCACCTTCGCATCGAAAACGTGCCCGAAGTGTTGTCGCAACTGGGTCACATTTACCATCTGACCCTCGATTTCACCGACCACAAGGTCATCCTTCCCGAATGGCTCGAGAAGGTTTCCATCGGCGATTTCAGAGTAAAAGGAAAAGTGAGCGAAGAGGAGGAAAAAGCCCTCAAAAAACGCTTCCCAAACATCCAAATCAATGGACTGAAATTCATTCTTGTGGATTAAAAAGTTGATGGACTTCAATCCTTTTCCGACTGGTCGGGCGAGGCGAAGTGCATCTCTTCGATTTGCTGTCGGATGCTTTCTTCGTGGATATGGCCGAAAATGCTGGTGACAAACTCGGGCGACATACCGCTCTGAGTGCCCTGTTCGCCGCGTTTCGAAAGGATTTCGCTGTAGCGAATGGTTTGGAGCACCGTCATATTGTGCTCCTTTTTATATCGTCCGATGTCGCGGCACACGCGCATCCGCTTCGCCAGCAAATCCATCAGTTGGCTGTCGATTTCGTCGATTTCGTGGCGGAACTGCGCGATTCCCTCCGTCGAAACGCTTTCGTCGCGGATGACGAGGCGCGAAAGCAGGTCGGTGAGGGTTTGGGGCGTGACTTGTTGCATCGCGTCGCTCAGAGCCTCGTCGGGCGAGCAATGGCACTCCACCATCAGGCCGTCGAAGCCCAAGTCCATCGCCTGCTGCGCAATCGGGGCGATGAGTTCGCGCCGTCCGCCGATGTGGCTCGGGTCGGTGATGAGTGGCAGGTTCGGATAGCGACGGCGCAGTTCGATGGGAATCTGCCACATCGGAGAATTGCGGTAAAAACTGCTGTCGTACGACGAAAAACCGCGATGAATGGCCGCCAGACGGCGCACACCAGCGGCATTGAACCGTTGCAGTGCCCCAACCCACAGTTCAAGGTCGGGATTCACGGGATTTTTCACGAAAACAGGCACGTCGATGCCTTTCAGCGCGTCGGCAAGGGCTTGCACGGCGAAAGGATTGGCCGTTGTCCGCGCACCCACCCAGAACGTGTCGATGCCGTATTTCAGTGCCAGTTCCACGTGTTCGGGCGTCGCCACCTCGATGGCCACCGCCATTCCCAGTTCGTTTTTCACCCGTTGGAGCCAGGGCAGCGCCTTTTCGCCGTGCCCCTCGAAGCAACCCGGCTTCGTGCGCGGCTTCCATACACCGGCACGGAAGATGCGACAGCCCATTTCCTGCAATTTTCGGGCCGTCGCCATCACTTGTTCTTCGTTCTCCGCCGCGCACGGCCCCGCAATCAAAAAGGGGCGTTGCTGGTCGTTGGGCAGTCTCATTTTTACCAATTCTAATTCCATATTCTTCAGACCATATCAAAAGTCACTCCGTTTCTTTCAGGCGTTTCAGGTGGCAGAATAACAGTTTTCCGTCTCCTTCTCTGAGGTGCATTCCGTTTCCCTGACAATAACGGAAATATTTACAATCGGCACATTCACCACTGCGCATCCATTCACGCTGGCGATAGGCTGCATAACGGTTTTCCCAGACCTCCATGAAATCATCCTCGTAGATATTTCCCTGATGATAGTCGGCTCGGATACTGGCACAGGCAGCGATGGAACCATCGGCCATCACAGACCCCACCGTCACACCTGCCTGACAAGAGAAGAAGCGGTTGCGCACCTCACCCTCGTAATTTCCGAGAAATCCCTCACAACCATAATTTGCACGGATAAGGCCCTCTTGTCGCGTCGTTTTGATAAAATCGAACACCCCACGAAACTCCTCATTCGTCAGTCGCATATCTGGGTCAAGGGCGGCACGACCTACAGGGAAAACGGTGAAAAGTCGCCAACGCTTAACGCCTTTTGAAATCAGAAACTCCTTGATTTCATTCAATCTCGGATAGTTCCGTCGATTCACACAGGTAACAATGTCAAAAATGAAATCCTTTGTGCCCACAAGCATATCAATGGCCCGACTCACCATCTGGAAACTCTGATTGTTGCCTCGCATCCAGTTATGGTCTTCTTCCAAGCCATCGAGACTGATGGCCATCGAGTGGATACCTGCCTTTAAGAGTCCTTGCCAACGCTGTGGTGTCAAGTGCAGGGCATTCGTCACCATCCCCCAAGGGAAGCCTTTCTCATAAATGGCTCTTCCACATTCCTCGATGTCGCGACGCATCAGCGGTTCCCCCCCGGAGATGATCACAAACACCTTATGGGGGTCTGTCTTCGCTGCGATGCCATCGAGAACTCGAAAAAAGTCTTCTTTGGGCATATCCTTGCTCTCGGCCTGCATCTTACAATCGCTGCCACAATGACGACATTTCAAGTCACAGCGCAAGGTACATTCCCAAAAGAGTTGTTTCAAGGGATGCTCCTTTCGAACAATTTTATCCTGCTGACGCCAAAGTTCGAGAGCCAATTTCTTCTTAAAGGCAAGGGGCGTGGCTTTCATTTCTTCTTCAGTTTGACATCAGCCTGTACATCGAATTTCCCGCGATACCATCCGCTTCCCTTTTCGGTCTGCGTCTTAGGCAATGTCTCCACATGAATGGTTTCACTCTTGAACAATCCACCATTGGCCTCGCCATCGACATCCTCAAAGACAATTTCATGACCTTTTTGTGACGAGAACTCTTTCAGTGTAAACTTTCCAGCGGCATCTGTCTCGACAATCTGTGCAAACTGACTGCTCAGGTAGGAACCGTAAGGTGCTTTTACGTTGATACCCTGAATGGGATTACCAGCCTCATCTGTCACCTGACCTTTGATCATATAGTCAGCATGAGGAGTGCCATACTCAACTGGTTCATCTGAGGATGAACAACCATAACCCAACATCGACAGCAGGCCTGCCAAAACCGCATTGTACCAACGGTGAGATCTTAATTTCATAATAGCTGATCGTTTAAAGTTAATTTTGGAATTTTCATTGTTTCGCGGCAAACTTCTCCGTCTGCTGACGAATCAGTTCCTCGTCGTTGAAATAGTCGATTCGCATCGCACGGCGCACTTCGTCCATCGTCTGGGCAGCCGTCTCACGCGCACGCGCAGTACCTTTCTTTAAAATGTTGTAGATTTCGGGGATGTCCTTCTCAAATTCGCGACGGCGCTGACGCATCGGCTCCAAGAACTCGTTGAGCACCTCGTTGAGGAACTTCTTGCACTTCATATCACCCAATCCACCGCGACGATAGTGGTCTTTCAACTCGTCAAGATTCTGATATTCAGGCCAATAGCGAGCGAAATGGTCGTCAGTAGAGAAAGCGTCGAGATAGGTGAAAACGGCATTGCCCTCGACGTGGCCCGGGTCGTTGAGATTGATGTGCTCGGGGTCGGTGTACATCGAGCGAACCTTCTGCCAAACCTCGTCGGCGGAGTCGCTGAGGTAGATGCAGTTGCCGAGCGATTTCGACATTTTTTCCTTTCCGTCGGTGCCAGGCAGGCGGCGTGCCGTGAGGTTTTCGGGCAGCATAATTTCCGGCTCGACGAGCACCTCGCCATAGACGTTGTTGAAACGGCGCACGAGTTCGCGTGTCACTTCGAGCATCGGCTCCTGGTCTTCGCCTGCGGGCACGGTCGTGGCCTTGAACAGCGTGATGTCGGCAGCCTGCGACACGGGGTAGCAGAAAAATCCGAGCGGAATGTTCGCCTCGAAGTTGCGCATTTTAATCTCGGTTTTCACCGTCGGGTTGCGCTGCACACGGCTCACGGTGATGAGGTTCATCAGGTAGGTCGTGAGTTCGGTCAGTTCGGGAATGTGGCTCTGGATGAACAGCGTCGATTTTTCGGGGTCGAGGCCGGCAGCGAGCCAGTCGAGCGCCACTTCCACGATGCTTTGGCGCAGTTTTTCGGGGTTTTCCGCGTTGTCGGTCAGTGCCTGCACATCGGCCATAAACACGAACATTTTTTCATAGTCGCCAGCGTTTTGCAGTTCCACGCGGCGGCGCAGCGAGCCGATATAGTGGCCCAAGTGGAGTTTTCCGGTCGGGCGGTCGCCCGTAAGAATGATTTTCTTCATTTTAGTTTTGTTTTACCATCGGCTGTTTGCCGTAGATGATGATTTTTTTCTTCAGATTGAGTTTCAGCAGAACGAGTTTTTCCTCGCCGAAGTCGCAGTAGAGGTTGCCGTTTTTATAGAAGAATGTGCCGCGGTTGATTTCGCCGTCGGGTAGCACTTCGCGAATTTGATTGCCGCGAATCGCCACATTCACCACGCCGTAGTCGGCCTCCACGCGCCAAGTTCCTTCCAACCAGTGGGGCGGAATTTCCTGTCCATGTTCAGCCAATTTATTGTCGGTCGAGTCGTCGTAGAATTCGTTTTTGTCGATGACGTCGGAGCCGTAGGAATGGTCTTCGTAGCAGTTTCTGACAAAGAACACCAGCACGACAAACGACACGATGAACACCAACAAACAATTGCGCAAACAACCGTTGTTTTTCCGCTTATAATCGGGGCTGTAGGGATTTCGCTTGTAAGAGTCTGGCGTGACGAAAGGCGGTGGCGTCTGCGACGACGTTTTGCCGTTCGACGACGCTTGCGACTCCTGCCGACGGTCGGAATGTTGGGGAATCGGCGGCACTTTTGCGCGCTCGACTTCCTGTGTTTCGGGCTGCATTTCGCCATTTTCGCGTCGCTGCACCAGTCGCTCGTCGCCCTCGGTCACGGAAAACGTAAAAGGCGTTCCGCATCGCGGACACACGCAAGCCACTTCATTCACACCCGAACTGACGGGGGTGTCGTAGCGAAATCGGCATTTGGGGCATTTTACTTCCACTGATTCTGAATTAAAAATGATAAATTAATAATTACGAATTCAAAGAACTTTATAATTCCTCGATTTCCAATTGCTCTTTCGTCTTACCGTTGGCAAAATCGAGGATTCGGTCGATGGCCTCAACAATGTGCACCAAACGGTTGCGGTCTCTAACATTCTCTCTCATAAATCAGCTTTTTATCGCGGTTTGCACTTTCTACGGCAAAGGGAAGCAGCGTACCGTCCTCGACAATATCAACGGAGCGGTCGAGGATTTTCTCCAACTCACAAATCATTGCAGCGTGTTTCAACAAACTGATTCCGTCGTCATCATACTGCACAAGCAAATCGACATCGCTCAACGGAGTTTCCTCACCCCGTGAGAACGAGCCGAAAAGCCAAGCCTTCTGAATGGGCTGAGTTTTGAAATAGTCGGCTATCGTCTTTTGCATCAGTTGGGTACTCATAAGCGCTTTTTTGATGTTCTCGATTGCAAAATTACACAAAAAAGGCTAAACCACAAAGGTTTAACCCTTATAATTATTGTTTTTTATGAATTGTCGCGGTGCGGAATGCTCAGGAGTCCGGAAAATTATGTCTTTTTTCTTGACAAAATTCCCACGCTTAACATTTTCCGCAGAAACACTTAACTATTTCTTCAAAAACACTTAAGTAAAATTTGAGAAACACTTAACTAAAACTTCCGAAATAGTTAAGTGTTTCTTTTGCGACGAAAACAGTTAAGTAAAACTCCAAAAAGACGTAAGTGTTTTCAAAAAATCATAGTTCTGTCAGCTGAATTTCAAGGTTTGAAAAATTTTTACAAAACAGAAGCGTTCTGTGCAGAGGTAGCGAATTTTATCCAAATACTAACAAACATCATTCATCTTCCCCAATGGTGATGCCTTCATCTGCGGATTGTTTCAGACGACTATCGGCATCGACATCCTTTTTATTTGAGGTTTTCAGTTTTTTGTTGCCAATGGTGAGATTTACGGTCAGCGTGATTTTCGGACTGTGCCAGTTCTTGGTGAAATAAACGGGTGTGTCCAGCTCGGCAATTCGCCCCTTGGCAACGTTGGTGTTGAAAAGGTCGTATCCCATTAAAGAAAATTTCCAGTCACCCACTCGCTTGCTGATGGTCAAGTCTGTCCACCATTGTTTTTCCGTCAAATATAGCCCTGCCGTGAGCGGACTGTAATATGTTACTTGTGCTTCAAGAGCCCATTCGTCAGGCAAATAGAGCGATTGTTTGTGTTGCACGTAATATGCATGGAAGTGATGTTTGTACGGATTGCCGTTCACGACACCCTTGTCTTTTTGCCAATGGTAGGCCAGATACGTGGTTGCAAGCCATGAAAGACCATTTTTCTTTGATATAATCGGAACGGGTGCGCCCGCCAGGACTCGTAGGTATTTGCTGTTTTCCAGATTGATTTTGGTGATGTAATAGATATCGCCTTCGGGCGTGATGCTTTCCACGATGGGATTCTTTTCCGTAGAGAGGTTAATTTCGAGCATCGCTGCCCTCATGAAAACGTAGTTAAGGGAGAGGTTATAGCGTGTGCTATTATTCAAATTGGGGTTTCCTTTTCTTTTGAAAACTGCTGATGATGACGAGGTGTATGACTGTAAATCTCGGAAATTTGGCCGCTGATAGTAGGTCTGAAAATTGGCTGATAACCTGTGATTTTGTGCCAAATCATATCTGATGCTGAAATACGGCCGCCATGTCCAAAAGTGATTATCTTTGTCACTGGAAGATGAAAATCCCCGATACGTCCAGTTGTCATAGGTGGCTTGGATGCCGCCGTATGCGTCAATTTGTCGTTTTCGGTAGCGCAATGTAACGTAGGCAGAAGTCACATTTTCAACATACTCGGACTCAACCTCGGAATATTGCGTTTCAAAATCAGACTTCGTCCATCCACCACCCATTTGCAACGAAATTGTCGGGGTAAACTTATGCCAGAAATCCGTCGATGCTCGCAAATAATGGAAATTGTCGCTTAATTCATTGGTTTTGTCATCGTGTATCCAATAGTCCCGGCTGCTGTTTCTGTAGGCATAGTCGGCATTGACGCTCCACGTCCACGATTTGCTGCCGATGCTGTGATAAAGGTTTGCCCCTGCACCAATCCTGTCCATGCTTACGGAGAGATTCGGCGTGTTCTTCAATTTCTCATCCGAAAGTGTGCCATAGATGCGTATTCCCGCCCAGTGAGCATCTGCAAGCCGTAGTTCACTGCCCATTTGGAGCAGATGGCTTTGCCGGGGATTGACGACGGTCGTGTCATTGCCCATCGAGGTGAGTAGTGTTTCCTTTTTTCGCTTGTCAATGAAGTTGTAGGCCACGAAATTCCGCCATTTTCCCTTGTTGAAATTCACGCGTCCTGTGGCTTGCTCTGAAATTTTCTGTCGATAGGAAAGATTGGCCGAAAGGAATGCGTTTACGCCCTCGTCCACGTTTTTCTTTGTAACTACATTCAATACTGTGCCGCTTTGAAATCCGTATTCCGGCCCGGGATTCCTGATGAGTTCCACACATTCAATGTCTGCCGTGCTGAGCGTGGAAAGATAGGCCTTCACTTCATCGTCGGTGAGTTTCAGGACGCGGCCATTGAGGGCCACGGTAAGTTTATAGAAACCAAACACGCTTAGCCCGTCCGCCCCATCCACGTGCAACCCCGGAATGAACCTCAATCCGTCGAGCACCGAGCCACCTCGCGCACCACGATGGGCGGCGAGGTTATACACGGTATGACTGCCCTGATAAGACACAAAGGGGCGATTGGCCTTGATTTCTACTTCATCGAGTGCGATGCCCTTTAATTCAAGCATTATCGGCTCAAGCTTAACGCTGTCTTCGATGGCGTTAGTTCGAAAACCGAGTTCCCTAAATTGCTGCCCCATGTAGGAAACAGCATATTGATATGCGCCCTTCGGAACTTCAATGCTGTAAAAGCCGTCGATGTCGCAGATACAGGGAAATTGCTTCAGCGAGTCTGTTTCCGGATAAAAAGTCACAACGGCATTCACCAATTTTTCGCCGTTGCCATCCATTACGATGCCAGTAATTCGCGAATTTACCCCGCCTTGTCCCCATGCGACAAGGCCATGTATGACGAATGATAGTAGTGTGAAGATTTTTTTCATAAAATGATTTGGTTTTTAATTAAATACAGGAGAACGGAGTCAGATAAAGGCATTTTCTTTTTTTCGTTTAATCCCGATAGAAATTCCACGATAGAATCGCTAATTTCTATCATAGAGAAATCCGTGTTGTCCAATATTTATTCAAATCGAACGACGGCCTTTCGGGTGATTTTCCAGCCCGTTCCCTCGCGCGAGGCAGCACCTTCTTCCTCGGTGATGATGTGGCGCGGTTGAATGGCGGTGTTTCCGCTGATTTTACACGCGGGTTTCACGAACTGCGACACGCTGATCATCGCGGTGGCAATGGCGTCGGGTGTGTCGAGCAGAATAAAAGTGCCGTTCTGGCCGTCGGCGGTGGTGAGTTGGTAGATGCTCTTGCCGATTTGCTCCATCGCAGATGCCTGCGAGAAGGTTCCGTCGGGACTTGGCGCTGCGAGATAGAGGATTTCCGTGGAGGGAGGAGTGTGGAGTGTGGAGTGTGATTCGTGGAGTGAGGAGTGAGGAGTGAGGGGTGTGGAGTGAGGAGTTTCTTCGATATGGATGCCGACGGATTCCACTGTCGTGGTTTCCGAATCAAAAATCCGCTCCGAATCGACATTTTTTGCCTCCGAATCCATATTATTCAACTCCGAATCGGCATTTTTTTCTTCCAATTCGGCTATCCGAGCCTCCATCCTGCGGCATTTCCGCTCCAGATGCTCCAACCGCTGGAAAAGTTCGTCCAAATCCAACTGCGGCAGGTCGTTGTCTTTCTTATTGTTGTTGAAATTAAACATCGAAATTCAATTTACAATTTTACGATTTACAATGTACAATTTATTTACAATTTTACTATTTACAATTTACGATTTATTTACAATGTTTCTGCATTTTACGATTTTCTCACCGTTCCCTCTCCATTTGGAGAGGGTTAGGGAGAGGCCTACAGATTTTCAATCAAATTGTCGCGAATACTTCCGATGATGGGATAGAAGAACACCGTGTCCTCGATGGGGTCGCTGCCGTTTTTGTCGTCGGCATTTTTGTTCACGAAATTCCAACCGTTGAGCAGGTGGTGGTCGAGGTCCTTATTGACGAGTTCCTTGAAGCGCAGCAGCGACTTGTTATCGACGAGGAAGCGATCGACCACGTGCATTTCGTCGCACAACTGGCAGAAGAAATCGTTGTATTCGCGCACGGCTGCCACGATTTGCTGGCGCACCTCGGCGGAGGCCATATCGTCGTAGGTCAGTTTCTGCGTCGCAATCATCGAATAGTTGTATTTCAGCGGTGTCGAGAAGTCGTCGAGCAACTTGTTGAGCCGCTCCACGCTGATGCAACCGCTGTCGTCGCGCACCTGCATCAAGGCACCGCGACAGGTAATCTGCTTCGGTTCCTTGCGCTCCATCACAACCGTAAAACCGTCTTGGTCGTATTTTTCACCATAGACGCGCTCGAAAACGGCCTGTGAAATCAGGTCGAGGTCGCGCTTCGTGCCGACGATGTCGAGCACCTTCGAGCCTGTGCCGCTGAACATCACCGAACGCGGCTTTTCGAGGCCACGCTGCCGCATCATCTGTGCCACGTAGTAGATGAGTGTCACGTAGAAGTAGATGAAGATGATTTTGCGCTGTCCGTCCTCGTTGAGCCGTTGGTTGTAACTGAAAACATCGTTTCCGCCGACCACTTTGTTGTTCTGCACCGAGAAGAGGAACGCGTTGATGTCCTCGCTCTTGCGCTTCGAGGTGATGTCGTCGAGAATGCCGTTGAGTTCGCCGTATTTCTCGTCGTCGCCGTCGAAAAGTCGCTTGAAATAATCGACATATTTCACGAGCATCGGGTTCGAATCGCCGTGGGGAACTTCCGAAAAACCGTCGCCGAAGAGCACGTTGGCAGCGAATCGGAACGACGTGAGAATCGTGGGTTGCTGGGCATTGCTCTCGAAGACGACCACGTCGGAAGAGCCACCGCCGATGTCGATGCTCGCCACGTTGGAAGCCGACCCGCGGAACTGGCTCGACGACTTGTAGAAATAGTACGGCGCGACCGATTCGGGCATTTGGATGAGGTTTCCCTCCGTGGCGGCAATGCCAAAGACCTCGCGAAACGTCTTTTCCCACATTTCGCTCATTTTTCGGATGTTTCCGACCTTCATCGCAAGCGGATAGAACCACACGAGGCGCGTTTTCGTGATGTCGCCGTTTTCGAGCAACACCTTCGTGCGCATCAGTTGGGCGAGTTCCGTCAGATAAGCCTTGACGCGCTTCGACGTTGCCATTTCAGTGGACCATTTCAGGTTGGGAACGACGCGGTTGCCATAGCCGATGCTCTCTTTTTCGTAGATGAACGGCACGTTGGCGTCGGCCAGAGCGAGAATCGCATCGACGTGTTCGGCATCGAGCCGCTCAGCCTCGCTGATGACCGTGCGCTGCGGGAATCCGTAGTCTTCGCCGATGGTTTTCGGCAGAAATTCCTGCTTGAGAATCACGTCATAGAGGATTTGTTCGCCGTTGTAGAGCGTCGCCAAAAGGCGTTGCGTGGCGGCAGAGTTGAGTTGCAGCGGTTCGGGCATTTCGCCACCTTTCATACACTCCAAGTGGGTGTTCGTCGTACCGAAATCGACGCTGAACGTAAAGGCGTCGTGGCCTGGAATGTGGGCCGGCCAACGCGGACAAACCATTCCCTCGGCGGCGCGGTTGCCACGCTCGTCGGTGAGGGTCACGGCGATGTAGTCGAAGTCGTCGGCGAGTTTGTAATATTGCGATCCGACGCGCTTTTCCGACTTCAGACTGCGCTCGCGAAGCACCACAGCGTCGCCCGACAGTTGCTGCTGATAGCCGTTTTTGAAGAACGAAAGCGAAAGTCCGTAATTTTGCAACATTCCGAGGGCTCGGTCGATGAGTTGGACGCTGTATTGGTTGGCCTGCGGCGTGCGCACAAACGGAAAAACGCTCAGCGCGAAGGGAACGGTCAGGAAATGGCCGCGATTGTTGGCTTGGTCGTAGCGCAGGTCGTTGGTCTGCGCAGCCACGTAGTTGCGCTCGAGCGTGATGTATTTGCCTTGTTTTTGGATGGGAATGCGCAAAATGGCGCGCACGGTTTCTGTGGCACCGTTCTGCGTGTGGATAAGTTCAAATTTCGGCTTTCCAGCGATGGTTCCCCAGAGGTCGCTTGCGTTGAAATACTTGAAGAACAGAGGCTTCAAAGGCAATACGAAGTCGCAGTCGTCGGTGTCGCGAGAGCCAATCGTCAGGTTTCCGTCGAAGAAGCAGTCGCGGTCGAGCGTGTAGTCGAGTTTGATGAGCGTCGGCTGGAAGAAATCGTCGTCGGTGAGCCAAGGATATTCGTGGCTCGTGGCGGGCAGCACGCGCTTTTCAGGCGGCATCCGATAGTCGTCGGGCGTGATGACGGTGGCGTCGGTCCACGGCGAGGTGATGTACTTGAACGGGTCGGTCTGCGGCGCGTTCAAGTGGTTTTGCAGCACGAGCGGCAGCGGTTTGCCGCAGTCGTCGCGTGAGGGAACAATCTTGAAATCGCTCTCTTGAATGGCTTTCTGCACATCCTCGGCACGTGCCTGATAGAAGGGAATGCCGAGCGCCTGAATGCCCTCGTCCATCTTCGCAAACGAGGTGTCGAGGAAGGTTTTGGCTCGCTCGATGCTTTCGTAGTCGTAGGCGGCGGGATTGCCGATTTCCTTCAGAATCTCGTTCTGCAAGGCGGCAGGCAGCAACGGCAGCGACGTGATGAGGTAGCTATTGACCTCGCCACAGAACTTTTTCAGGTCGGGATAGGCCGTGAAAAGGGCGTAGATATACTTCACGAACTTCTGGTCGCGACGATGCAGCGGTCGCCAGAGGTCGAAGAGGTTCACGTTTTGCTCGACGGGAATCGGAAAACGGCTTTCGACGGCGTTGGGCGTCGCCATAAACAGCGTCACGGGCGAGGTCGAACCGACCACTTGATTGCCATAGACGAGGAAATAGAGGCGGTCCATCTTGTCGAAATTGAAGGCTTCCTTGTCTTGTTCGAGGAACATCTCAATGGTTTCGCCCAGCAGTTTGTGCTGTGGCGAGTTTTTCAGCATTTCAAGTTGCGTGTCGCGGTTCCACTCGACGATGCGCAGCACGTTGCGCAGTTCCGAGTAGTTGAAAAACAGTTGTGCCACGTCGAAGGCGTTGGAAACGAGTTTCTCGTCCATCGCCTCGCCTTGCAGGTTGTGCCGCATCGACAATCGCTTAAACGCGTTTTTCACGAGGTCCATCTGCGCGAAAGGCGACGGAATGGCCGTTCGCGGTTGCTGCGACAATCCGCCGTTGGGGTCGTCGATCATATCGATTTCATCGGCGTTGTACTGGTTGGTCAGGGGAATCCATCCCTCACCCGTCGTTTTGTTGTTATAGGAAAGTATCTTGCTCATTTGACCAATTAACAATTTACAATTTACAATTTACACTACACCCACAAATTTCTCGTCGAGCAGCCCGTCGAGCGTTTCGTCGAGCAGGTCGAGCAGTTTCAAGGCCGTACGGTCGGTGCCGTATTTCTGGGTTTTCATCGCCTGTTGCGAGGCTTTGTTCAGCGCGGCAAGCACGGTTTTGTAGTCGATGGTCGATTTCAGGAAACCGCTCTTCGGCGCGATGTCGGTCAGCGCGTCGCTCAGTTTGTCGGTCGTGATGTTGAACGGCACGAAACTGCGCTGGTTTTGCCTCAGTTCGCGCAACCACTGCCGATACGAGACGTAAAAATCGGCTGTCAGCGTGTTGTAGAACGAGGTCGAGAGGAAAGCGTTCGAAATTTCGGGCTTGTCCTGCGTGTAGCCGCGTCCGATGTCCTGTTTCAACTGATGGGTGATGTACATATAGGCCAGATGGAACTTCGCCAACTGCCGATTGACGAGCGCCCGCGTCTGCACACCGAAGTCCTTCAGCGAAAGCGTCTGCTTGTCGTTGGCGAGGCCAAATTCCTTGTAAATCGGGTTCTGGGCATTGCCATCGACGGTCTGCAACTGGTCGTCGGGAATCGACAGAAAGTCGAGAATCGACAACGCGCCGACATACTCCACGAGGTGGGCATCGTTGCGCTGTCCGTTGCCGCCCGGGTCGTTGAAATAGGGGTTCGACGGCACTTGGTCGCCGAGGTAGTAGCAGGCGTTGATTTTCGACAGCGGCAAATCGACGCCGTTCTGGCGCAGACCCGTCAGGTTGTCGTGGTAATAGAACAATGCCGACTTGGTTTTCGAGATGAAATCGCCACGCGAAATCGGGCTGTTGTCGTCTTGCTGCACGTTGAAATAGGGCAAAACGGTCAGCGCACCGATTCGTGCGTCGCGCAGGTCGCCTCGGTTGTTGATTTGGGCGTTGTTGGCGGCGTTTCTGATGTTCTTCACGATAATCGGATAGCCCGCAGCACCCGTTCCGCCGAAGATGCTCGACACAACGAACACGCGGTCGGTCTTCTGAAACACGTTCGAGAACTGGCGGAACTCCTCCGAGTCCTTGAACTGATTGAGGGCGACGCTGCCGATGTTGGGCGAACCTACGAAACCGATGTCCATCTTCGTCTGCAGCTGATAGTCGCTGAACATCATCGAGCAGAGTGCCTGATTGCCCGTGTCGAGTGTCGAATAGTTGATGAAATCCTGGAATTTCTTCGACTCGATGGCACCCATATTGAACAAAAACGTGTCGCTCAACTGCGAACCATTGGGCAGGATGTCGGCCAGACTCGAAATTTTCACCGAGAAGAAGCCTTTTTTCACATCGACCTGCTCGCCGTAGAGCGTGCGCCGAATCTGTTTATACCAGCGCATCAGGTTGTCGGTGCGCTTCAGGTCTTCGTTGGCCTTGTGGGGGTCAACGACGATGGGAACAATCTCAAGCGGCATCGGCTGCCCTTGTTCATCGACGGGATGAACACCTGCGGCCAACTGCATCATCAGCGGTCGCATCACTCGCGACCCTGTGCCGCCTACAAGGAAAAGAAAAAGTCTCATTTTTTATTCTGGAATAGGAGTATGACGACAATTTGACGACCACCACCGCATCGCAAACGACGCGACGATGAACAGCACGGCCTCGACCGCGAGATCGACCACGCAGAAACTGAACAACTGCGCCGAGAAGTTGTAACCCTCGGCCGAGAAAGCGTTGTTGCAAATCACGAAACTCGTCACGGGCGCTGCCACGCACGCCACACCGAGCACGGCCAGCCAATGCCACCACCGCGAGAAACGCACGGAATTGATGACGTAGTAGAACACGGCGGCCAGTCCCCACGCGAAAATCACCGTCACGATGGCGACAACGAAGTAGAGGTTCTGGTTGTACATCTCGTCGGAAAACTGACGCTCGTAGTAGAGTGCCTCGAAAATAAGTGTGTTCAACACAATGAACAGCAGCGTAATCACTGCGCCTGTAATCAGTAAGATTGAATTTTTCATGATTTTTTATCGATTGAGTTCCATTTTGAGTTCAAAATAATACGGCTCGCCCTTCGAATGTTTGCGATAGCCGTCGTAGATGCCTTGCAGCAGGTATTTCAGGCCGAAAGTGGTCTGCGAGAAGCCTGCGCCACCCACGTTGGTGTCGTCGTCGCTCGACGAAGCCTCGACCCACTGTGGCAGGCGGTTCATCAACTTGATGCCGACAGTCTGGCGATGCTTGATGCCCTGACTTTCGAGGATGAAGAGGTGGGTGGCCTTGCCCAAACGCTTGCGCTCGGCTGGCGACACTTCCTTCTGGCTGATGGGGCGGATTTCCTTGATGACGAGCGCATCGTCGGCCTCGACGCGGTAGTTGTCGATGTCGAGCAGATATTGTTCGTCGATGAGCATTCCACTCAAATCGACGGCCAACGCCAAGCGCAAATCGCCGCTGTTACGATCGACTTCGACATTCTCGATGTCGCGAATCTGGTCGCCCTGACCGTGAACGGGACGGAAGCGACCGCGAATCTGCTCGTTGTCCAAAAGCAGCGAATAATAGGGCTTATAAACGTCGTCGGTCTCGAAAAGATACATATCCTCGTAGCCGCGCAGTTCGCTGAATCGACTGAAGGGCGCATAGCCCTCGTCGCGGGTCAGTCGGGCGATGTTTTGGTTCGAACCCACCACGACGATGTAGTACGGACGGCGACCCGTGTATTGCACGCCACCGGCGGCGTTATACGGATAGTAGGCACCGTTGTACGAACCCTGCATCTTCACCACGAGCAAACCTTTTTCCTTCACCTGCGACTTGAAAACGGCGTTCGTCATTCCTTGTGCCTCGGCAAAGACTTTCTGCGGATTCACACCCACCATCTGCTTCGTCGAGTAAATCATATCGGTGACGAGAATCGAGATGTCGTCGTCGCCCGTTTTGTCGAGCAACTGCTGGAAAATGGCGGCGAAATCGGTCGAAGAAGCGTCGCCGATGCCTTTCGTGGCCTCGAAAATGTCGGAATCGGTCAGGAATTGCGAAAAACCTTTCGGATATTCGTTGATTTCAGAGTTCACGATGTAGATTTTGCTGTCGTCGTTGGTGCCGGGCAGACGGTTCAGCATCTGCACGATGGCCGCCTTGAACGAGCCGTCGCCGCCGACTGCATCGTAGGGCACCATCGAACCCGAACGCTCCAAGTAGAAATTCACGCCGAGCGTCTTCCGACCTGCCTGAATGTCGATTTTCTTCGGCGGACGACGATTGTCGAAGAAGTCGCCGATGTAGTCCTTCACGTCATCGACGTCGAGTTGTCCGTCATCGTAGAAATCCTTGAAATGAGCCTTCTGCCCATCAAGAAATTCGACGATTTGCTCCCATTCCGTCGCGTCGATGACCTCATCTTTGTCGGCCACGTCGAGCAACAGGCGGTTGAACTCTTTTTTCTGGCCTCCGCCACACGCCATCAGCAGCAGCATCGCCACCGAAAGCCATCCGATTTTGCTTGTTTTTATCATTGTTTTCGCTTGTTTTAATTCGCTTTTTTACATCGAAATTCGCTCGCGCATACGCACATACGCAAGTTTGAACGTGCAAAATTACGAAAAAAACTCCGAAAAGATGCCTTTCAGACAACATTTTCAGAGTTTTTAAGAGAAAATAATGATTTACACCCTGTCAAAAGTGCATTCTGAGGTCGATTCCAGCGTGGAACGGCGTGGCTCGCTGAGCGAAATAGCGCGTGCCTCCAGCGGCAGAACTTTGGATGGCGAAGGTGTTGAATTTTGTGTCGGTGATGTTCCGCGCCCAAAGCGACACGACAACGGGTCCGAAGTCGTAGTCGGCGTGGGTTCCGAGCGTGGCGTAGAACTTCTGCGAGAAGGTGTTGGCCTCGTCCCACCACGTTTTTCCCTGTCCGGCAAGGTTCGCGCCGATGGTGAAATTGCCGATGTGGTAGTCGGCCATCGCGCTCATCGTGTGACGGGGAATGAAGGGCACGAAATTGTCCTTGTAGTTGTCGTATTCGTCGAATTTCGCGTTCGTAAAAGCGTAGGTTGTAGCCCAGTCGAGCGCGTTTTCAAATGCCTTGCCGCGCAGCGTGACTTCCGCTCCGCAAGAGTGGCTCTTTCCAGCATTCACCATCATTCTGCCGTAGTTGCTGTTGGGTTCCATAATGGACAACTGCTGATTGCGCACTTGCATATAGTAGAGGGCGATGTCGGCGTGGATTTTTCCTTCGAAAAGGTTGAGATGGGTGCCGACTTCGTAGTTCCACGACTCTTCAGGCTTGTAGGAAATCGTTTGTTCGATGGCGGCGTAGTCTTCGGCGGTGTGTTCGACTTCCATCGTTTCGTTTTGCAACTGACTGATACTCTTTCCGTTAGCCATCAAGTCCGATTGCAGAATATCGCTGAACATCTGGATGTTGTAACCGCCCGAACGGTAGCCTTTCGACACGGTGGCATAGACGTTGCCCAAACCGCCGTCGAGGTGGTAGGTCAGTCCGAATTTTGGCAGGAATTGCGTGAAATTCTTGTCGTGGTTCTGCGCCAATCGCGAGCGCAATCCGTTGGTGTATTCCATGGCGCGAGGTCCCATCTGTGCGGCGTAGTGCAACATCATCAGGGCTTCGGTGTCGTAGTCGATTTTCACCTTGTCGTAGTTCAGTCGGAAGCCGAGCGTCGCCACGAAACGCTCTGACAACCAGAGGTTTGACTCGTGGAAAATGCCAAAATTCAACTGCGGTGTATGGAAAGTTTCTGCCACTGCGAGCGTCGGAATTTCCCAGATTTTGAACATCGACTGCACCTGCGGCGGCATATAATTCAAAATGATATTCGCCAAATTGTCGCGCATAGGCTGACCGAAACTGACGGGCGCGTCGGTGCGCAGCCACTGATACGAGGCGAAAAGGCCGCTCGCGTGCTGCCAACGGCTGTTTTCGCGGCTGCGAAGCACAAATTCCTGCGTCACGGCGTTCATTTTCTGCCGCTGTTCGAGTTGCAGGAAGTCGGGTGTCATATAGTCTTGGTCCATCAGCATTTTATCTTGCAGAAATTGGTAGCTCGTGGTCGATGTGAAGAGCAATCTCGGCATTTCGTAACTGATGTTCAAACCTGTGTTAAGCATATTGCGCTTGTAGCTGTTCATAATGGTGGTGGCAGGGTTTTCAGGAGTTGACAATTGACAGTTGACAGTTGACAGTTGGGTTTCGCCATACCCGAAACCATTCTGATTGACGTATTGATAATCGGCTGTCCAGTCGAATTTCAGGCGCGTCGAGGGCTGATAAATCAGTCGAACCTTCGCACCAGCCTCGTTCGACTTGTCGTTTTTCTCGTCGAAGTTCTGGTTGTTGACAAAACCTTTCAAACCGCTGTAAAATCCGGCAACTGTAAACGCCAGCTTCTCGCTCGGACGATGATGATGCGCCACCTCGACATTCGAATAAAGCCCCGTTCCGATGCCCAGTTGCACGTCGGTTCCCTGATAGTTCATCGGGTTTTTCGAATAGATGCGCACCAGTCCGCCCTCGGTGTTCTGACCGTAGAGCGTGCCCTGCGGACCGCGCAAAATATCGACGCGGTCGAGCATATAAAAATGGTTGTTGAACGCCGCCTTCGACATCAGCGGAATGTTGTCGTAATAGACGCCTACAGCGGGATTGTTGATGCGCGAACCGATGCCTCGCACATACATCGACGAGGTCAGGCGCGAACCATATTGCGGCATTACAAACGACGGAACGAACTGCGACAACTGGCTCAAATCGCGCACGTTCAACTGCTGAATTTGCTCACTGCCGAACACGCTGCTACTCAACGGTTGAAGGCGCAGTCGCACCTGCTCTTTCGGTTGCGAAACCACGACCACTTCGTCTAAGTCGAGCACACGCGACGTGTCGTTTTGTTCAATTTCGGCCATCGCAGGCACGAAAATGGCCTGAATCAGGCCCAAAAAGATGATTTTCTTCATTTTTTCAATCCTTCATTTTTTCATTTTTCCTCGTTCCTCGCTCCTCGCTCCTCGAAACTCGAAGCTGAAACGATTCGGCTGCAAAGGTACTCATTCCGCCCATCATACGAAATCCTCATTTATATGGATTTTTTGTCGCGATTTCGATATTTTTTGATGGCAAAAACAACATAAATGACCAGCAAAACGTAGCCGACAAACCACTGCGTGGTGATGCTGAAAACGATGTAATTGATGGCGCAGACACCGAGCAAACCACCGAGATAGAGCAGCGTTTCGCCGAAGGGCAGTTTGCCGCGAATGTCGTCGAGAACGGCCACGCCAACGATGATGATGAGCCAGAACGACACGAGGAAAGCCGACAACAGCCCGGGCACGGAGAAGGGGTTGAGCGTCGGATGGTAGTAGAATTGTTCCCAAAGGTCGGGCGCGAACATTTGCAACGAGGCGTAGAACGTGGCTGCAACGGCGACGATGATGGCGAGAAGCATCGGATAGAACGAGTCGATGTCGTTGAAATGCACGATGTGGGCGTTATGGCGATTGACCTTGAAAAGCAGGTAGAAAAAGGCAATCAGAACGACGACGATGAGCGAATAACGCACGTGTTGGTCGGAAAATGTCGAAATGAACTGCGAAATGGGGTCGTCGGGCACGACGGCGGGCAACAGTTCGACCTCGCGCGTCCAGCCAAACTCGGAATTTTGCGTGGCGACCTGCACCCAAACGGAGTCAATCGTGTCGTTGGGCATCACTCGGAAGTCGGCCACGACAAGATGGTTGCCTTTTTTGACGATAAACGAGTCGGTGAGCAGTTCGCTGGCAAGTTCCTCGGGCTGCTGACGGAGCAGGTCAATAGAATCGGCCTTCACCACGAAATTGTAGTTCACGTCGTAGTGCCGCGCCTGCGAATACTCTTCGTGATAGCAACCCGTCAGACACAACGTCAAAATTCCCAAAATCAAATAGACAATATTCCTCATTTTTTCACCTTTTTACTTTTTTACCTTTTCACCTTTTCACTTTTTTACTTTTTCACCTTTTTACCTTGAAAAAACATTCATCTGACAGTTTTTACAGTCGAATTCCAATCGAAACGCCCGTCCGTCGGCCAGTCGGAGCGACAACGGTTCGCGCCACGCAGGTTTTTGTCCTCCGTGTTTCACGCAGTAGCCCATCGTGTAGCGCAGACAGTGGCGACATTGCATCAGCATCGCCTGTGGCGGCTCTTTCAGTTCGAAAGCAGGCTCGACGGCAACACCCTGACGCTCGTAAAATTCGCGAGCGAGGCGGTTGGACACGTTGAGTAAGAATCCACCCTCATGGAAATTCCTACTCCCCTCCCGTCGGGAGGGGTTGGGGGTGGATTTCTCTTTCCCCTCCCTTTTCGGGGTGAGGCATACCTGCCGCCTCAACTCCGTCAGTTGGCTCGACGGAATAAAATATTTGTCGGCATCGCCCTCGATGATGATTTCGTCGCATACGAAGGGCGTATTTCCAAGTTTCGTGAGTTGTCGGACGATGTTTTCGCGCTGTGGCTTTTCCGCCAACGTTTTTTCGATTTTCAGAACCTCATTCCGACATTTCCCTTCATCCTTCATCCCGATTCCTTCATCAAACGACAATTCAAAGCCGTCTGGAACCTCTCGAAACACCATTTTCACAGGGATTTTCCGCTCAGCCGTCTTGCCCGACAGCACTTTTTCAAAGGCAACATCGTGGTTACGATAGAGCACCATTCCAGGTCGCAGTCCCTCGGGCATTTTCAGCGGAAAAAGGCGGTTCCCCTCTACCCGATTCACCCGAAAACCAACCAAATCACTCCCTTTCACTTCCTTTTCACTTCCTTTCCATTCCCCTTCACTCCCCTTAAAAAAACAAATCCCATCGCCATTCGCAAATGCCGCCGTGCCAGCCACCGTCAGCGAATCGCGTCGAATCTCCTTCACCCGACCCACATATTCGCCGAGAGCCTTCGGCGTGTCGAGCGAAACGATGTCGGCCTGCCGCCCCTGCAAAATGCCCTGTTCATCGCGTTTGCAGTGCAAAAAATAGTCCGTAAAACCTCGGTTGAAGGTCTTTTTCAAGTCGGGCTTAAAAAAATAGTTCACGCGCCCGCGAGAAGCCCTTTGAAAATCGTCGGGACGCTTCCGACAGAGCGCGTCGAGCCGTTGAGAATAGGCTGAAACCACGTTTTTCACGTAGCCGACATCCTTCAATCGACCTTCGATTTTGAACGACACGGCACCAGCATCGGCCAGCGCCTCCAAATCGTCGATGCGGCAGAGGTCTTTCAACGACAAAAAATGCCGCTGATGGGCGATTTCACGACCGTCGGCATCGACAATGTCGTACTTCATCCGGCACATCTGCGCACACTCGCCACGATTCGCCGAACGACCGAAACAATGCTGCGACAGGTAGCACTGACCGCTGTAACTCACGCACAGCGCACCGTGCACAAAAACCTCCAACTCGACATCGGGCACGCGCTCGTGAATCTCGCGAATCTCCTCCAACGACAATTCTCGCGCCAGCACTACCCTACTGAAGCCCTGCGCTCGAAGCCACGCCACTTTTTCCGGCGAGCGGTTGTCGGCCTGCGTTGATGCATGAACATCAAGCCCCCTCCAACCTCCCCCCGTAGGGGATGCTTTGATGGCCATATCCTGCACCAAAATCGCATCGACACCCACCGTTTGCAGTTCCTCAATCAGTCGGAAAGTGTCGTCGAGTTCATCGTCGAAAACAATCGTGTTCGTCGTCACATAAACCTTTGCATCGAACTGATGGGCATAGCGGCACAACGCGGCGATGTCGTCCACCGAATTGCCTGCTGCAGCCCGTGCACCGAAGCGCGGAGCCCCGATGTAAACGGCATCTGCGCCATGGTCGATGGCAGCGATTCCACATTCCAAATTCTTGGCCGGAGCCAACAGTTCGAGTTTTTTCATATTCCTAACCTTATAACCTTATAACCTCACAACCTCTCCATCCAATTCCTATAAAATTGCAGCGTCGCCTCGTGCCACGTATCCACAGGCGGATTCTGCGGATTGTCATTCGGGTAATAATTCAGCGGCAGCCCCACGTCCGTCCGACCTTTTTGCATATCGCGACGATACTCCGTGTCGAGCGTGTCAGTGGCGTATTCCCAATGTCCTGTGATGAAGATTTCGCTATCGTCGCGAGCCGTGACAATCGACGGTCCCGTTTCGTCGGAATCGACGGCGAGCGTGAGTTCTGGACGAGCCAAAATGTCGTCGCGACGAATCTCCGTGTGCCGACTGTGCGGCATCATCAATTCTTGTCCGAAACCGTCGAAAAGAGGGCTCTCGACGAGCAACTTTTGACGGAAAATACCGAATTTCTTGCTCGGAAGCGGATATTTTGGCACTCCAAAATGGTGGTAGAGCCCCGCCTGCGCCGCCCAGCACACATAAATCGTCGATGTCACGCTCCGTCGCGCCCAGTCGAAAATCGCACAAAGCTCCGGCCAGTAGGTCACCTGCTCGAAATCGAGCTGTTCCACCGGCGCCCCCGTCACAATCAAGCCGTCGGGCACTTCGCTCAGTTCGTCGAAATACTCGTAGAGCGCGTCCATGTGCTCTGCCGACGTATGCTTCGGCACGTGCGACCGCAACCGCATCCAGTGGATTTCCACGGGTTGCGGCATACGGCCGAATATTCTTAGAAAATCACGCTCCGTGACCTCTTTCAGCGGCATCAAATTCAAAATTGCAATGCGCATCGGGGACAAAGGTACAAATAAGTGAGCAGAATACAAAAAGAAAAATGATTTTTCTTTTTTATTCTCGAACGAGAGTACCTTCGACGGAGTCAAAGGTACAAAAAAATGCGAACCTTTGCAAAAGATTCGCATTTTTTTAGGAGTTGGGGAGGTGTTTTTACCTCGCCCCCTTCCGCCGATTACACTCCCTGCACAGCATCTGGCAGTTTTCAATGATTGTCCGACCGCCGTCGCGCCACGGCGTGATGTGGTCGCCCTCCATCTGTCCGATGTCGAAATGCTCGCCGCAGAGCGGACACACACCGTTTTGCTGTTCGTAAACTGACAGTTTGATGTCGTCGGGGAAGGCTCGCAGTCCCAAGTCGTGCTCGTCGCGCGTGAGCACAAACGAACAAATGCCTTTCTTGTTCTGCACCTCGCTGTCGATAATCAGACGGCTGATTTCGGCATCCAACTCGGCCTTGTCGAGAATTGCGTCGCCGAATCGGTGGTACAGGCCACCCCAGTCCACGCCCTTCATAATCTGCTTGCGCTTGCCAATGTCGAAAGTCGCCGCCACCCACGTCATCACCGACGAGAAATACTGCCACAACTGCGTCGCATTCGGGTCGTGCTGGTGCTTCGCCATATAGTTTTCCACCGTCATTTTCTGTCCGGGCTTGCTTTGCGCGTTGGCAATCCATTTCAGTGCCGTTTCCAAGTAGTCTTGACGGATGGGCGAGCCGTTCATCAAGTATTTTCCCATATTATAGGCGGCGCAGTTCGACTTCGAGAAATAGCGTTTCGCGTCGCTCACAAAAGGCCCTGCATACACGGCGTTGCGCAGTTCCTGCTCGGTGAGCCGTTCGCCGGCGATGTTGATGGTCTGAAACCAGTCGAGTTTTTCCCTGTCGTTGCCCGAACAGACGTAAACCATCAGTTCGTAGTCGAGAATCTGCTCTCTCTCGGCGTCGGTCAGGTTGTGGAAATACTGGAAATCGTAGGCGAAATCGCCGTTCACATACTGGCAAATCGAGATGGTGCGCTGCTGTCCGTCCATCACCTCGAAGGGCACTTCGGCATCATTGTCGCGTGTCGCCCAGTACATCACGTTGAGCGGAAAGCCTTTTTTGATGGTGGTAATCACGGCGGCGCGTTTCTTCTCGTCGTAGATGAATTCGCGCTGATAAGGCGGACGAATGTCGAGCCGCCCGCCATAGCCGCGAACGCCCTGTTCTTCGTTGTCCTCGTAGCCTGCGGTGAGCTCGCGGACAGTGATTTTTTGAAGTTCGATTTGCATAGTTTTTATTTCTTTTTACGGATTAATAATTTAGGAAATAACATTTTATACTTTCCATTAATTATAAGAACACTTCTTCTATTTAGGTCACTATAATTTGTAGCATCTTGTTTGGTATAAACTTTTGTACAAAGTGGACTATTGCGGTCTGTAATTCCAACAATTTCAAATTGCTCTGGATTATATTTATCCAAAAAAGTGATAGGAACGCCCATTACTCCATCGTAATCAACAGGAATTTCTGCCGTTTTTCCAACATCTATTGCGTCATAATTGTCGTATTTTGGAAATTCTTCGGGCGAATATTTATGAAAAAGAATCAATTCTTCGTGGCGTTTTTTGTGATCAAGGTTTGTAAACCAAATAGAAGGAGATCTACCAAGAATTTTCCCATCTACTATTCTAAATTTGCTCCCTTTCTTGCCTTCTGTTAAAGCTTCTTGTTGCATTGCTGTTGGCCATTCAAAAAGTAAGTCTTGGCTCATCGGCGTGTAACCAATCCATAATTCATTATTTTTGATTAATGGAAATATTTCTTTGTAAGTAATAGCATTTTTATTTCCAATTATCAAAAATTTCTTTTCATACGCCATCAACTGCGCCACATACTCTCGGAAGAGCGAAAACGGCGGATTCGTAACGACGATATCTGCCTCTTTCAGCAGTTCGATGCACTCTTTCGAGCGGAAATCGCCATTTTCCTTCAGCGTAAAAAGCACGTTTTTGTCGTTCTGAATCAAGTGGCGCACGTCTGCCAAGTCGATGCGACCGTCGCCGTTCACATCCGTCACCTCAGTAATCTCCACCTTGTAGGCAATCTTCTTCGGCTCGTCCTGAAAATCGCCGAAGTCGAGCATCAACTCCGAACCCTGCACGGGCGAACCGTTGTAGCACGTCGCAATCAGTTTCTTCAGCCCGAAAGCGTTGAAATTGTTCGCAAAATACTTGAAAAAGTTGCTCTCGTAAGGGTCGTCGCAGTTGCAGAGAATCGTCTTCCCGCGAAAATGCTGCCGATAGTGCTTCAACTCGTTCTCAATGTCGGCGAGTTGCGTGTAAAACTCGTCCTTCTTGGCCTCTTTGGCCGCGTTCAAATTCTTGTTTGCCATACGCTATGCACAGTTTGGGCGTATTGCTTATCTTCGGAAGTGTAGGCTTCGTTTAGGACAAATAAAACGTGGACGCATCATCCACGTTTCAAAGGCCCTGAGAAGCCTACTAATCCAGATAAATTACGCCCACGCATAGCGCGGACATTTGCAATTTATTCTTCGGATTAGTGTTTTTTGAATTTCTCAGGTTCTTGAAACGATTCCGAATAACAGCAAACGCTTGTTAATACTTTTCCCTCGAAAATTTGACCCTCCTTTCGGCTCAGTAGCTATTTAGTGTGGGTAGGCGTAAAGTTTAGCAATGCGAAAGAGGAAGAACTTCTTATCAACGACGCCTCTCAGATTGGCTCTAAAAAGTTTGATTTTAGCATTGAATGATTCCGC
>Ga0256405_10003040_pt1 | contig 36001 bp, 37 predicted proteins | sample RumenRJG_02DNA_FD_189096 | JGI IMG/M metagenome (GOLD analysis project Ga0256405, IMG submission 189096) | Bovine rumen microbial communities from Lethbridge, Alberta, Canada - RJG_02 | ecosystem: Host-associated > Mammals > Digestive system > Stomach > Rumen | place: Canada: Alberta...
GTGATACAACTCTTAGAAAACCTACAGGTCAACTTGAACATAAACGGAAACCAATGTGTGGTTACACTTCCGGATGATGGCAAAACGCGAATTTACGGGAGAAGGATGCGATTTAACTAAACCAATAACAATATGGAGGTAAAAACTTTTGATTTAAATGATGCAGACGTAACCGAGGAGAACGGTTGTTGGGTTTTCCGCTTTCCCGGAAAACCTGAAACCATAAGCATCGGCGTTATGAAAATGGAAGATTTTGTGAAAGGTACACAAAAAACGACATTTTATTATAATGACGGGAAGCCTACTTGTGAGCTGGTCAAAATAGACATAGGAAAAACGGAAATACGGATTGAAGGTAGAGACGAGATTGTGGTTTTCAAAAACCAAAACGAGGCAATCTCACGGTTAATAATGAAGCCGGAGGAGTTCTCGATTAGGTTTAGCGACGAAAACGACAACCCTGTCAAAGAGATGCACGCCGATACAATCAGTGAGACATTGGAAGGCGTCAGGGGATTGATTGAAAATGTTGCAAAACTGCTTGGACTTCCGAAACCAAAAGTCGAAGTGAGGTTCAACGGATGTATTGGCGACATGACTTTTTTCGTATCTTATCCGAAGGTAGTTGAGTGTTTGAAAAAATGAAACTTATGAAAATCAACGTAAATACAATAACAATAGGATTAATTGTTGGAGGAATGATTTTATCTTCATCATTGCAGGCAAATGGGATTACTTATTGCCCGTCTTTCCCGGCAGGGGCGATTGCTAGAAAGCGGGAAGAAGAACGTCGCGAGCGGGAGGAAACAGAGCAACTCAACAAGCTACTCAACGAACGAATAAAACAAAGAAAAGTGATTGAGATAACGTCTAATGAAGATGTAAAACTACTAATAAAGCAAAGAAAAATGGTTTATGAAAATAAAGATCAGGGAATAAGCTTACCTGAGGCTATTGCCGGGATTTTGTTTGCGAGCTTTTTGGCTTTTTTCCCACTTTTTACCGAACGATTTTTTCGCGACGAATCTTCTGAAAAACAAGAGACGAAAATGAAGAAATCATAAAACTTTTAAAACACTAACACTAACCGAATTTTTATTATGATAACAAGCGAAGAGCAGTTGACAAAAACCGTAAGGATTAAAGGAAGGTATAACAGTGCCGTCGTTTTTACGACAAGCATTGATGCCAAGACGAAAGAGCAAATCGAAACTATTGTAAATTTGCCGGCTTTCGAAGGCAGTAAAATCCGCATTATGCCTGATTGCCACGCAGGAGCAGGTTGTGTTATCGGTACAACGATGACAATCGCGGATAAAATTTGCCCAAACCTGGTGGGGGTCGATATTGGTTGCGGGGTTCGTGCCATTCAGTTGTTACAACACGAAATCGATTTCAAAGAGCTGGATACGGTTATTCGTGAAAACATTCCTTACGGTTTCGCTATTCACAAAACGCCGCTTTCCGAAAAATATGACGAAATGGAGCACAGGATGTGCATGATGCCTTTTTGCTTTGAAGATAATGTCGATAAAGAAGAAGAAATCCTTTCGCGTACCTTCGGTTCTCTCGGCGGAGGCAATCATTTCATTGAAGTCGATCGCGATGAACGAAATAAATTGTGGTTACTAATTCACTCGGGTTCACGTAACCCCGGGTTACGTGTTGCAAATTTTTACCAAAAACTTGCGCAAGAAAAAGACCCAGATGCACCAAAAGACCTCGCCTGCCTTTCGGGCGCAGACGCACAAAATTACCTCCATGACATGCGCTGTATGCAATGTTTTGCACATCTCAATCGCGAGGCGATTGAGACTATTATTATGAAGCACATGAGTTTGGGTTGGTATGATATAATTGATACTGCACATAATTACATCGGAGATGATAACATTCTTCGTAAGGGAGCCGTGTCAGCCCGCTCCAATGAAAGGTTCGTTTTGCCGTTAAATATGAGAGACGGGGTACTAATTTGCAAAGGGAGAGGTAATCAGGAGTGGAATTGTTCGGCACCACACGGGGCAGGACGGATTATGTCGCGCGCCGAAGCAAAAAAAATGTTAAAACTTAAAGATTTCAGGCAACAGATGGAAGGGATTTATTCGACATGTATCTCAAATAATACAATAGACGAAAGCCCAATGGCATATAAAGACAGTAAGGAAATTATAAATAATGCATGTGATACAATCCTAAGCGTCGAACACATCTTGCATCCGGTGTATAACTTCAAAGCAGAATAACATTAGTCGGCAGAATGAACATCTTTGAATGCAACTTCTCCCGCTGTAACCGTTGCGGCAAGTGCCTTATTAACGATACTCTCAAAATGAACGACCGCGGTGAGGTGCGGTTTGTAAAAGCTCGTTGGCACGATGACGAGTGGGTCGCCAAGGCAATGGCGGCGGCATCTATGTGCGACCAATACGCCTTTGATGCGGTTAATACCGAAACAGGCGAGAAGATACCATGTAATCCGTGGTAAAACGAACAGTTGTTCGGAATTTCCGAACAACTTAATAGTTGGGTAACTAAATTTATGGAAGGATTAAATATCGGCTTTATCTCCGGAGAGATTGTTAGGGTTGGAAAATGCGGCAATAACAAAAGAGAACTACACCTCAGGCATATTGAACCGACTTGGGAAGCGGGGAAACTGAAAGCGTATTACGAAAACTCCGTCGTGTGGGCGTTCGGATTAACGGCTCCTTGTGGGACTTTTGTCTGTATTCCGTGCACGATTACGGGAGGTGATGAACTCAAAAGTGCAACCGTGTTTGCCACGGCAATCACTATTGCAAAAAGCGATAAAAAAGATAAGCATCCGAGAATTAACTTCGCTTGGATAACGGGAGAAGTTGTCGCTTACGAGCCGACGAAAAACCCGCATTACATAAACATCATTCTGAAATCAAACAAACGATTTATAAAAGCAAACATATTAAAGGATTTAAACGAAACCAATATCGGGGATTATATCCTTGCGAATTGCACTATCGGTTCAAGCGGTGACTTCAGCTTCTGCAAGAATTGCAAAATATATTTATCTATAAAAAGTTATATCAACATGCCGAAAGATACAATTCTTTACGCAACAGATAAAATGAAAGAAACCTTCCTGCAGAAAATAACGACGGGCGAAGTTACTTCCGTCATTTAAATATACTGTTCGATATATCGTATCTCAACGGTCTGTCTGCATTTTGCTCAAACCTGCTGTCATACGGAAAAGTCAGAACGAAAGCGTCAGCAATATCGGGCGAATGTTTTAATTGTTTTTTTATTTCGCTTTTTTCAATAATACGAAACTTCGGGCTCTCGGGGATGTATTTTATGGAACGCAATTCACTCAAAAACGTTTCGTGCTCCGGGATAGACACTCCACTTTTTAGCCACTCTTTTGCATGAAAATACATTTCCGCACGCTTGTCGTGATACGCCTGTTTATTGTCGGGCGATTGGTTAAAATAAACCTCGTGAATATAAGCATTAACGCCGAGCGAACGTAGGATATAAGGAACATTCCCACCAATGCCACCGACATCGACATAAATGTCGCTCGGATAAAGCTCTCTTATTTCACGAACAACGCGCTCCCATAACAAACTGTCATCTCCGCACGGCGGTTTGAAAGCAACGATTTTCTCAATGTTTTGCCCTCTGCGCCACACCATGGCAACATGGTCATTTACTCGGGCGGGGTCTATGCCGAGTATAAGCCTCCCGTTACAAGAGGGCTGTCTTCGGGTTCGCACGGCACGCTCCAATACGGCGAAATCAAAAACATAAGTGTCGTCATCACTAAACGCAAAACAGTCTTCAATGCAACTTGGATATTCATGTTGCATTTTAAGGTGACTGCCCAGCTCTTTTTCTTTCATCGCATACCAATTCATCTGCGCGTCCGTCAGGCTGTATTCACATTGGATGCGCTTTTGTTCTTCCGTCAACGACGGCGGTAATTCGCACGGGAGACTGTATTCGGGTTGGTCGTACCACGGCAAAAACACAAACTCGTATTTACTGTTTCGTTTGTAAAAATTGTGCAAATTTCCGTTTAACCCTTTCGATGTGCTTTCAAAAATAATACATGTATTTTTACTGTCGGGTATGCACGGCAAGGTGGTTGCCATTGTTTCGTCGAAAAAATCGTATTCATCAATTTCCGTAAAATGCGCAAATGAAACAGCATTGCCTCGTCCGCCTCCTTTTGTGTTTGCCCATTTACCTTCAACGGTTCCTGTAGCAAGCTCAAAAAATTTTGCCGTCGGTTTGCTCATGTATAAAAAAAGATTGGATGCAAAATGTTGCGCCATGCGGACAAGGTTTCGAAAAAAATTCAGTATCATACTCTCTTGAGAGTGCGACATGATAAAAGCACTGCTGTTCGGATAAGCAAGCACCCTCCATAACAAAAGAGCGTTACATAATGTCGTAATGCCCTGTTGGCGGCTTTTTAAAACACAAAGACGAACTTTTCCGTCATCCCGTAACTGACGCAATATAACCTCCATTACTTTGCTTTGAGCCTTGTTAAGAACCAAAGGGACGATGTTGTTCTCTTTGTCCCGCACCGTAATGCACGCTTTCCACATCTCTGTGGGGTTATCAATTCCGTACTGCACAACCCTGTTGTACCGTTCGGTGTCGAAGCCTGTTTGCTCAGAAACGAATGACATAATTGTACCGTCTTTTTTCCTCTTTCTTCTTTTTTTCCTCGGGTTCACCGACAAGCATATCAAAAGCCCAAGAGAGCTCTAACAGATTGTTCAACGGAATAAGACGACGTATTGCCGCCCTTTGAGAATACGTCAAATTTTTACCCTCGGCTTTTGCTACAATACCGCTTGCTCCTTTAATGGCATCCATGAGTGCACCGGCTGAAGGTCCTCCAAGTTGCGTCAGTAATCTGTTGCCTCCGTAATACGGATTTTCCATCGCCTCACGGAATGATTTCGAAAGCTCCAAAAGAAAACCGCCCCACGATAACACATCCATGTTTTGCACAGCACTTTCGATGCGTTGTTCGTCTGTTCTGTTTTTCTTGCCGGAAACAAAATCCGATGCAACCTCCTTCAGGTAAAAAGCCCCTGCGGACACAGCGATTGTTGATGCCACCTTTATAACCTTTCCGGAACGCGCATCCTGTAATAACGGCAATGCATTCTTGGACACACTGCTCGCTAAACATTTTTTAAACTGAAGAAACGTCGATGCCCACGCATTATCAAAAAGCGCAGGTGTACTTCCTGCCGTCGGCACAAGCACACCTTCGTTTTGTATTTTCCTTACGGCGGAAACAAGAGCGTCGCGCGCACCGTCATTTGTCCACATTTCGATGTTTGCGTTATAAACTCCGAGCTTCTCAATTTTTCCGTATTTGGAAAACTCTTCCGCAATAGACATTAAAGTATCATCGGCAATCCCGAGTTGAATAAGTTGTTCGCGACTTTTTCTCGAAAGTTTTCCGCCGGCTTTAACTTTTTGCGCAGCTTTTATGATTTTCTCCAACACGGTATAACCGAGTATCTCTTTGCACTGCCTATCAAGATATTCAAGAAGTGTTAACTTCATAAACACGTTTGCAAAGGTGTCAAGAACACCGGCATCAATTCCGTTCACTAAATCGGTTATGCGATTGTTTTGAGTTGCATCTATAGCGCGTATCCAAATGTTCGCATTGTCGACGTTCTTAAATAAAATTCTCCCTGTTTTCAATCTAAACGCCTTATCCAGGAAAGTAACCAATCCCGCATGCTGTTGTATTGACGCAATGTTATAAATGCTCGTTAATCCGGCTTTTCCGAGCTTGGTTACAACATTGGCTGTTTTTATAAAGTGCAAAATGTCCTCCAGTGTTCCGCGCTTAACAAGCTGTGTTCCGCGAATTCTTCCCCAGATAAGCGATATATTGTCCCGAGCTTCCTCGAAGTCTTTTTTAATTAAATTAAACTCCTCGTTGGTCTTGGCGGTTGTTGCACGAGCGTTTCTTTCTTCTTCCAGTTTTGCGATTATATCATTCTCGTTCAAGGTGCCGAATGCTTTCATGAGAGCAATGTCGGGTTCAAATGTCCTGACCAGGCTGTAATACAACCGCACAGGGTCGCCTTCAAGAAACTCCTCAATATACTTCGAAGGAATATCAACCTCTCGACTGAGTTCCGCACCTCGTTGCTTTCTCGGGTTAAAACGCTTTCCGCCTTCCCCTCCTTGTATTTTAGACAGGGTTTTGTATGCGCTCGCATACAACTCCTCATCGCTCTTTGTTGAACCTTCCGCACGATAACCTTCCGCAAGAGCACGAATGAAACGCGACTGCATTTCCCTGTTTTTCTTTGCGCCAAAAAACCGCGACGGAGTTTTAAATAAAGCCTTCACATATATACGCGGAGCATAAATCGGGTCTTTAATGTTTGAAATATCCTCAATGGTAAATTTGTTTTCCGAAATCCGTTTGTTAATATACTCCAATCGGTCTGTTTGGTCTTTCGTCAACGCCTGTTCGCGAAGCTTTTCAAGCGCATTGCGTTGCCTTGTGACGCTGTTACGAACAGACGTACGCAGTTTTGATAATTCGTTTCTTTTGGATTTCAACTCGGTTTTTTTTTCTTCGCAAACCTCCCTTAAGTCCTCAAGTGCTTTTTTGATTTTTTCTCTCTTTTTAGCTCTCGACCTTAAAGCCTCGACGATTTTGTTTTTACTTTCAGTACGCTTTTGAAGCTCAAGAAGCTTATTGTCAGACCTCGCTATCCGACCGGACGTGTCACGTACAAGTTTTTCAAGCGGTACAAGAATATGCTCCGTCTCCGACAACCCGTCCTGTAGTCGAAGAAGCCAATTTGTTTGGTCTTCAATATCCATTGCAATACGCACAAGCTTGGGTGGCAGTTCGGCGTTCAATTTTCGAATTTCCTGTGCGTTTTTTGAAATCTGCTCGCGCAACCCTCTGATTTCAGAGTTTATTTTTAACAGCTCACCCTCGGGAAACTCTTTTAGATTTCTGTCACGCGGTGACATTTTCCCCAAACGCGCGCGCTCAAGTGTGTTGAATTTCCCAATGAGGTGCTCCAGGTTTTCTAATAAATGCGAACCCTCCGTGCGGACTTCATCAGGAAAGTCTTCCATTGCTACCGCAATTTCATCCATAACCCCGGAATAGAGCTCGTTGAGCTTTGAGCGCAAACCATCTATCTTTTCCCGTAATCCTCTGTTTTGTTTTTGCAGATTTGGGCGTGCCGAATGCATCGAACTCTGCTCCGCCTTCATAGCATCCAATGTGGCACCTTCTTGCGCAACCGCCTGCTTGTACCGCACCTCCCGCTCGATGTACGGCATGGTTACTTTCTCCTCTACATTAAGCGTTCTGGCGGCTTCTTTATTACGTCCTGTTTCTACCTTCTCCGCACTTGAAGCGCGTTCGAGCGAGGCAGTCTCTTTACGTATTTCCGCATTTACGTCAGACAGTGTCGTACGGTTATCTTTAAGCAAGGCGTTCACTCGGGCAATCCTTGCCTCCTGTGCCGCAATTTGCGTATTCGTAAGTTTTATTTCGCCCTCAATTTCCCTTTGAACGTGTAATCCGTAATTCCTTATAGCCTTTGTGTCATCAACGGCGGTTTCATAATTGTTTTTTTGCCTGTTGAGTTGTGACTGTTCGCTTTCAAGTTTCTTTTTAAATGCCTCAAAGTTCTCCTTGAATACCCCAGCTTTGACGGCTTTATCCGTAATCGCTTTGCTTGAAGAAACCCAAAAGTCCCTCATTTTCTCAATCGCGGGTGCGCATTGTTCTCCGGGATAATAAAGCGCATGCCTGAATTGCGATTGAAACTCATCGTAAGCACGCCCCTGGAATAAATTAAACGAAGCCCATCCTGTAAATTTCTTACGGCACCAACTGTACTTTTCGGATTGGTTTAACCATTCTTTAAATAAAGACTGTGTTTTCTTTATGAAATTATCCAATTCAACCGACATGGCGTCTATCGCCAACATTTCAACCGTAGCTCCCTGCGCAATACGCGTTCCGTTTTCTTCTATCGCAAAGCTGAACGGAACCAATTTTCGTACGGTTTCTCTGGATGTTTTAAATGAATTGTTCGCAAGTATTATGTCTGGCGAACCAAAGGAAAGGTTTTCTGCGCCAAAAGCGTTTGATATTTTGTAGTTTCCGTTGGTTACAAAACTTGTGGTACCGTCTCCCGCAACAGGTTCCGTGGACACAATGGATTGAGCATCGACGGCAGTGTCATTGGTAACAGACGTTTCGGGGGTTCGAAGTTCTTTCGAAAGTGCTTCCGCCTGTTCTATTATTTCCCGTTTCCTTTTCATTGAAACGGCATTCCATAAATGCGGCGCGGCTGACATCAGTCCGCCGACAATGCCCGCCGAGCTGATGCCGATTACATAATCACGCGGGCTCGGTGTTTCATCTCCGATGGAACGAACGGTCATATCAAGCCCGCTGGCAACCGATGCCCCCGTTGCACCCTTTACGACAGCCCCGCCTACACCGACAAGCCTGTCTGAAGCCTTCAAAAGCTTAAACCCTGCGTTTGCAATCCCGCCGCCAACAATACCCGTTGCAACAGCCACAGGGTCTGCAACAGAACCTACCACAAGATTTGCAACCAAACCGCGTTCGCTTTTTATTTTCCTTGCGCGCCTTATATCGTCAGCGATTGCTTTATATTGCAATAATTCCGTATTGGAGCGCGCTTGCATGATTTGAGGAAAATCCTCATACCCTTCGGCATCCTCCTCGGTAACGTAAAAATCCTCATCCTTCGGTGAATTCGGACTAAGCGTGTTTATAATGTGCTGTATGGGAAAACGTAATGTATGGTCACGAAAATGCGCAGAAGCAAGAGCGAAATCATCCTGAAGCATTTGTTGTTTTTGTTGCGGCGTTTGATACAGACGATCCAGTCCGTGCGCCCAATGCTCAGGGTTGTCTTTAACTTCTTTTTTTGGCGCAAACGGATCTATACCCTGTTTGATAAGATTGAACTCCTCAAGCGTAAGATCGTACGTCGTATCAAATTTAATATACGGCATAATCCTTTATTTTTTGTTTTTCAATTTCTTTTCAAAATTTCGTCTTAGCTCTTCAGTTTCTTCATGGATTTTTGCATCCCGCTCATCCTGTTCTTTGAGAAACTTCTGCCAATTTTTTAATCTTTTATACTCCTCCCTTTGTGTTTTAATGCGCTTAACGTATGCACTGCGCTTTGCCATTTCCTCAAACATTTTGCAACCCAAGAGAGTTCTTTCGGTATCAAGAAGCGGATGGGTTGCTCTTAGTTCCTTAGGCAATACATTCTCCAAAGTTATGCGCTCTTCATATCCTTTGATGTGATCGTGCGGGATGCCGTACTCGTCTACCAAAAAAAGTCGATACGACGGGGTTTGCCCGTTGGTTATTTCATTGACGGTTGTTTCATCAAAAGAGACGTAATACTCCGGCAGTTCTTTAAAATCATATCTTCGTCTCAAGAGTCCGCTTACATAACCGTTTATCGCTTTTACTACGCTGTCCTCTTCGAAATCTTTCGATGCCCAAAAACTCTCCACCGGGAAAGCAGTTAATTCCTTTGACCCGTTAACGCTCGTTAGTCCCCACTTTTGTTTCACAACGCTGTCGGCGATTTTTTGGGAAATTTCAAAATCTCCCGATTTAACATATGCGCCGTAGACAATCGTTTTGTAATCATTGAGCATTGCGTTTTGTACTTCAATGTTTTTAGGCGATGGTTTCAAAGGATTGTTCTCCTTGCCCTTTCCAAACAATCTTTTGTTTATATTTTCAAACGACAGTTTTTCTGCTATTTCTTTATTCCTCTCGTATTCTTTGGCACGAAAATCCCTTATGTTTTTATCGGTTCTGTCAATCCCTTTGACGAGCTCTGAAATAACATCCGGCGGTGTACCGTTTTTAAGCAAACGACTTCCGTATAAAAGCACGGATGCGTTTGTTAATCTTTGCGGGTCTTCAATTTTTACATCACTCCCTTCGGATGCCAGAAGATCTGCCAAGTCGCAACCGAGAGCAACACGCGCCGGATCCGGGTGGACGATTGCATCAAAACAAAAATCAAGCATTTCAGACGGAATAAATTTAAGCTTTCCGACGAAATCGCGATGCATCTGCAAAACCTTCTCTCTTTTTTGTGGAACGTTTTCCGCATTAAGTGTCGCCATCATGTTGTTGAAAAACTCACCGTTGTAATAATCTTTTACGGACTGCCGGTATGTAAAGTTGGATGGCGTAGGTGACACCTCGTTTGATAAAACCCTTTGAACCAGGTGTGTTTTTGCCTCTTTTTCTGTAAGCTTTATCTCTTCTTCGCGTTTCTTGCGAAGCTCTTTTCCGAGCTGGTCGCGTTTTTCAAAAGGCATGTCTTTGAAACTGAATACACCGAGATCCGCTTTTGTTCCGTCTTCGATAAATTCATCCGGAATTGCAAAAAACTTTTTTGCATCAACGGAAAGCGTTCCGTTTTCAATGCTTTCGATAAATTTTAATTTATCAAGGAAGGACGATTGCCGATTGTAATTTACGCGTGCATAAGCCGTCCCGAGAATGTTTTGGTCTTCTTGTATATATATAAGTTTATCTACATCGGAGAAAACAGGACTGCCGTCCGACAGCTTTCTGTCAAACAACTCATTCATGTCTCGCACGGCTTCCGAGTATAACAAAAAACCGTTTTTCTTAATGTTATCATCGGCATCTGCCATCCAGGAATAAGCAATTCCAAGATTGTTCTGCAAACCTTTGAGTTGTAGTTTGCTCAATTTGGCATAGTCCTCGTTGTTCTTCCTTTCTCCTTCCGCGATTGCGGTAATACGATAGCGGTTTGTTACGTTGTTCGCATAGTTTTCAATAGATGTTGCATTTTGTAATCTTGCAAAATCTTCATCTTTTTTTGCGGCTTCAAGAACCGTCTGCCACTCGGGTTCGCATTTTAAAATGTTCCCTCCGTTTTGGATATAAACATTCTGCAAAGCCGTGGATAATTGTTCCTTTTTAGTTTCCAGGAGCAGTTCGTCGCTTTGCTCAACAAAGTTTAGCAATCTTTCTTTTGCGTTATTGGCAAAATCTATATTGTCCTGCGCATACTGAACCGCCATCTCAACACTATGGCCAAACGCCGAAACGTTACCCGCTTTGGCATTTGCGTTTTCCGTCGGTTTCGGCATGTCGAACATTTTTGCGTTCGGGTCAAATATACCCGTTTGCATAACTCTGACGGGGGAAAGTTTTTTGGATGTCTGCGAAGATGAGCTCATGGTAACGGCATGAAATAATTGACGCCTAAATTAAAAACGGTATGAAGAAGATTATGATTAAAATTATTGTTTGCGCGTTGAATTGTATAGAGTGCATTGTCGTATTGGTTTAAGGCGGAACTTGTGTACGCAAGTTTATTCATGGAAGAAAGGTATGAATTGTATGTCACTCTGGCGTCAATATAACTCCTCGCCTCCGACAACGGCTCTATAATTCTGCTTAAATATAAATTTGCAACCGTTTGAGGAAGCGTGCCACGCTGTGCGGCAAAAGCATTAAAACTGCTCACGCGGGACGCAGTTGCCTTCCTCGCGTCAGACAACGTCATTGCGTCCAGAAGTCTGCCAAAACGCTCCTCGTTGCTTATGGATTTTATTCTTAAACCAACACCCGATGATGGCGGTTGCAGTTTGGGTTTAAAAGGACTGAATAAATCCAAACCGATTGAACCAATTGCCCGAACCGCTCCGGCTTTCTTTATTTCACTCACACGGCGATCGTACGCCTTGTTGGCTTCCTCTTGGTTGAAAAAATTACTGGACATCGTTATCTCTCAAAATGGCGCATGTGCCGTAAGGTTCGCCGTATAGTTTTTAAGAAAAAACTTTCCCGGAACAGATTGATTTATATACATGAGACACTCGTCATTATACCCACTGAAGTCACTTACGTAAATTCCCTCCGTATAAGGTTTATGCACATTTGTGTACTTTGTTATAACACTTTTGAGCTTAAAAAGACTTTTGTCTTTATTACCGCCGATGCCGATGTCAAATTTTGTCGCATCTTTAATACTCAGGTAAATACTATTAACTGTTTTTTTATACCCACTTGTATTGGCGACAGTATCGGGTTGTCCCTGGAGTTCATGTGTGAGGAGTGTAAGATTGTAAGACAACCCAAATTCAACCTCGTGCCCATTGCTGTTGCAGGTTAATACACCATCGTTATCAATGTGTCCGTTTAAAACGTCACCACTCACTCTGTCTATGCAATAAACGTTTTGATTGCGTATATTACAATTTTCGGAAACATCGACGCTGTTTTCGTCTTCAGGATTCGGGGTTGCCCTGAAAGAGTAGTCCAAATAAGCCTCGGGATCTATACGCGCAATAAAATTGCCGTTTTGATATGTTTCCTGAAAAATACAATACAGGTTTGTCCCTACGTTAAAAAGCTTTAAAGGTAAAAGATGTTCGTCGAAAGAGTAATGCGTAAAACAAGCCATTTGTTTTTCATTATCCAACAAAAGCATCACGCGGACAATCTCCAGTCTCGAGTTGATAAAAAAAGCACACTCCCCTTCTTCCCTACCGTAATTGATAACAATAAAAGACCATGAGCCCGAACTTTGCGTCACCATGTCTTTTGGTGTAACAATGTTCAGTTCAACCGGTAAATAGGTTTCGGAGCTTCGATCGTAAGAAATGTAAAAAAGTTTTTGGACATTGCTGTCTAACGTTAAGATACCGCCTTCTATTGTCTGCGGTGTTTGCGTGTATGTATCGCTTCCGCCGCCTTGTGAAATTTGCGTCGTTCCGACATTTAAAGGGGTTACAACATTCGCCCCTGATGACAACACAAACATTTGATTTTTACTGAAAATATGCAATGAACTGCCTCTTTGCATTTTCACAATTTCATCAACCAAATGCGTATCAATCAGAGTATAAAGCCCCTCGTCGTCCTGAAGAGAGCCCAAATCAAAATCAAACTTAAACTGCGTCGTCGAGCCGATAAGGGCATTCGGAAGGTCAAATGTGTTTGCAAAAAACAAACGATTTTGAAAAATGGCAGAACACTCAAACCATCCACGTTCGTTGCTCGCAATCGGCTCAAACCCGGTGTACAACGTAAAATCTGCCGGAGCTATCGCTTCCGTATTCCCAAGGTCGCGCGTCAAAACACACTCCAAATTTCTGTCGTCAATACGCCTGATAACACGGAGTTCACCGAGCGGTTTTAACTTTATAATGAACCCATTATAGTTTTGCGCAATCGCCGTTGTGAAACACGGGTTTTGTGCCGTTACGTTATATTGCGTATGTTTTTGTGTAATGGTTATATTTCCGCTACCAAGCTCGGTTCCGCTCTTTTTTTTGGAACCGTTTGAAAAATCATGTTTAGGGATGTTATAAAGCGGAACGTCCTGAAAATTAAAATCTTCAGGCGTAGAGGCTTCGTTTTTATAAACCATGATTTGCGGATGTATCAGCCGATTGGTAAATACAATCGCCTTTACGGAAGCATCCTCAACTCCGTGCTCAATGGAAACATAATGTGTTCGTTGAATAACATCCGCCGCAAACGAGGTTACAATGGAGCACAGTTTATTTCCGAGTCTTTGTTGTTCGGTTACATCATAAACATCCGCACACCTGTCACCAAAAATTATTGCACGACGAATAAGCTTTCGGTTTGCATGTGTAAGATCGTATTTCCGAAAACCCCAACACAGTACATCAAAATGACCAAATTCGTCAGATACAGGGGGTTTGGCAACAAAAGAAAAACCGTGTCGCCGTGAAATACTTCCGGCTATATTTACATTACAATTTGAAGCCAGTTCAACTGTATTGTAAAAAGGTGAAATTCCTCGTTGTTCAGAAATCCAATCACCTGTTTCGCCACCGCGAAACGTGCTCTGTTGATGTTGGTATTTATACACACTAGGAACAAAAGTCTTTTTTCGGGAAAACCGAATTTGCTTTGTTTAACAAATCGTCAGCCCGCATTGCTTCAGCCAAAGCGTCGATTGATTGTTGCCTTGTAATTTTAAAACGGTTTGTGTCGATGTTCCCGGTTATCTTATTGTACAAAGATATTTCAAGTTCTTTTTCAATATGCTCGGCAAACGCAAAAGGCATTTGTGTAATGTCAGGAATTTTGACAATATTGACTTTAACAATGTTGTCCTTGTTATCAACTTCGCGTATATCCAGGTTTATACCAAACCTCCAATCTTTATTGTTTCTTACGATAACAAGCAGATTGGGCACTTGCCCTTCGCGGGATCGCTTTTCTTTTTTGTATTCTTCTGTCAACCAGGCTTTTGCTATATGGTGACAACTGTTATCGGTATCATCGACGGACAAGACCGTAACACAACGCTCCCATGTTACATCGGGAACGACTTTTGTACTGTGCACTTCGGTTGTGAAATACCAATCTTTCGCCCATAAGGCTTTATCCAAAACCTTATCATACTCAACAGCAACATATGCCCCAATCTCGTTTTGAGAGACACGATTTATATCTTCCTCTCTTAATAGCTCTACCCCTTTTATGGAAGCAAGGATATGATTTACAAGTTCAAGCTTGGTAAGGTATGCCATACGGGAAACTTTATTATCGGTGCACGGATGTTGCAAAAACACCACCCGTGCACCGATGGCTCTATAAATACGTTACGCGTACAAATGTACCCTTACTGTCGCAAGGCATTGATCGTCGTGTGCGGTTTTCATCAAAAAAAAGACATGATGCCCTACTACTTCTTTAGTTATTGGCTTATATTTTCCTGCCAAAACATCATCGCAAATAACCGTCTTATCGTTATCTGTCATCTTCAGTTGAAAAATAGGTTTTGCGGAAAAATCTTTAGTTTCATCATATGGGTATATTTCAACCAAAACACCTTTCGGAGAAATAGCATACGGCAGGATTTCGACAAAATCATCAGGCTGCTTGAGGTCACCTGTTATGTCATAAACAACAACGTCACCTGCAACTGGAATGGCATCTGATTTGGTATCAACGACAGCACAAAAAAGTAAATCGCTGTTAATGTTTGATTTAGTTACCGTTAAACCATGGTCATTTGCTTGTTTGACGCTACAAATGATATATTTAAATTTTTCCTTGTTTTTAAAATCAAAATTTACACCATTTACTGATACCGTATCTCCACCGCCAGAATTTGCTCCAACATTGACGACATATACGCTGGAGAACAAAGAGTTATTATACGGAAGGATACCCGGTTTATCACCTGAAGCAATCAGGGGTTGAATAATTTTGCCTTTTGCGTGAGGAATAAACAAAGCATAATCCAGCTTGTCGCTGTATTCATCCCTTTTTACATACACGCACGTAAGGCGCATATTTGTGGTCTCCCAGTTATCAACAAGCTCAGGACGAAACTTATTATCCGCCGAGCGAAATGTATCGTTGTCGCGATTTTTAACGAAAACGTTAAAAACGTCACCGACACACACCGACGGGCAAGTACCGTTTAAATCCGATTTAACGAGAGTGTTATTCGCTCCAAACAATCCGTTAATATCGCCAATCGTATCACACAGAAGGTTCCGCTCAAGATATTGCCCCGGAACCCCTTCTGCACCATAAGCCGAAACACATTTTAAGAATGCCATATAAAAAACTCCTTATGCTACATTGATATTGTTAATTCTGCACTCAATTCTGACCGCAAAATTTTTATCAACACAATCAACGCCCATACCGCAATGCCAAAAACCTTTAACTGCCATCGAGTTGTTATAGTTGAAATCAATCTTGAATGACTGTCGCCCGAGCATATCAACATTCGTATCGGGAGAACCTTGTACCCAACTATTTCCAAAGGTATTTATTTGAACAAAATTTCCTCCGTAGACCAGGTAACAATAAATGCCATAATGATTTTCACCTTTGCCGTCAACATCCGCTTTATAAAGCCCGTTTTCTTTCCAATAGCTCAACGGAAGACCGAAAACTTCAACATTTTGTAACAGCGGAAGATTGAGTTTAACGATACTGTCCTCAAATGTTCCTACATTCTCTTCGATCTTTTTTCCGGTACTGATGAAATTGACGGCAGGATCCGAGAGGAACGAAGGAATTAACCTGTTCGGCATAATGAACATATATTTACCGTTCTTGAAATACCGTTTATCGTTTTCGCCATCATACTCCGTCATTCTGACGTACGCTTCCAACAACTGGTCGTAACTCAAGCCGGTTGCATCTAAACCGGCGACATCTCTAAAACCGTGTTTTGACGAAAAATTCCACGGAACCGTTCGTTCCAAACCATCAATCTTTTCCCAATCAACACCAACGGCACCTGTGGACATAAACAGTTCAACGAACTTCTTTTGCCAACCGTTGGTGCATTTAATTACTGCATTATTTAAGATCTCAGGTGTCGCGTTTGCATAGTCTTCCGCGACCTCGTTCGGGATTAAAAATGCCTGCGTGTAGTACTTACGAGAGGAACCAAGTTTTTTAACCTTAACAACTTGTGCTTCAGGATCCCGTCCGTCAACATATTCCTTCACTCCCGATGTGTCGTTTTGCATCAAAAATACAGGTGCACCCGAACGCCAATCTCTGGTTTGTATTCCACCTCTTACAATAAGCGATGTTCCTTCGAAACGTGTCTTCGACCGTTCCATCACGGCGTTCACAAACGCCTGTTGATTTGTATAATCTTCCATATGTTTTTTTAAATACTATGTTTGTTGTTTTTTGTAATCATACCTTTTACTAAAAGCAGGTCTGCTTTATCACTACCGATAACATCATCTTTTTGTTTGCCGGACGCAACGTCTTTAAGAAATCTAATCTGTTGCTCAACCGGAAAGTTTTTATAATTGTTACCGTTAATGAAATTATTAGAAGAATTCGATGCGGAAGTCGGGCTCGTTATAACAGCAGATCCGCCGATATTATTTCCGGCTTTCGTCCTTTCTGCGATAGAAATTTTCGCAAGTGCATCAATCACGCTAATACCTTCGGGACGCGAACAAAATCGTTTCAAAGCGTCCACCTCTTTATCTTCCAATACGATATTATGTTTTTGAGCCGTATTGAAAAAATCCTCAACGCGTTGACTTTTTTGCTTATATTCATCGGAAGCAAGAAGGTTAATATCTTCCTGACTTAAACTGTTTGCATTATTAATGCCGCTGCAATAACTGTCTGCAGCAAGCATCATTGCTGCATTTGCCTGCCTTTGGTTAAAGCCGATTTTTTCAAAAACCTCCCTGAGTTTATTTTTAGCCTCATCTGGAAGTGCTTCCCTAAATGTGTCAGCCGTGAAGTTTTGGTCTTTGATTGCCGGGAAAAGCTCATGTAATTCAGCGTCTTCATCATACCCGTCCATAAACCCAGTGAAGCCGGGTTGTGCCGCATAAGTGTTTTCGTTAAGCGGTGCCGAATTCACGGATTGCTCGGAAGTAACGTTTTCGCTTTCGGCGTTAACGCTTTGAGTACCATCTGTCTCAACAGATGCGGGTGTTTGATTTACTTCATTTTCCATAAGTTTTTACTATCTTCTCGGATAAATTGTCTGCTATATTTTCAAGAGAAAGAATAACATCGCAACGCCCTTTGTGATAGGCGGCGTCAACACCTTCGGACGGAACGGTTAATTGGCAAAATGCACGTCGCATTGCCGCAAGAAAAGTTCGACGTGCCGGCGCGTCCGCAAAAAACTTTTCAATTATTCGCAAGTCCTTTTCTTCCACGGAATTATACAATCAAAACAAAATTATCTCTTTGTCCGTAAAGCCGATTGACAACACTTATCACCTCTCTGGCTTTCAGTTCAGGAACATCACTTTTTTCAAGAAAAACGGTTTCGACACGCTCGCGAGAAAAAAGCACCTTCATATCGACATCTCCGTCGGAGAACTGTTCCTTTTTTTCGGAGCATTTTTTAATCAAGTCAACAGTCATAACGTTGTCGTTGATTGTTGCGACAATTTTAAAACCAGCAGGCTCGTTTGGGTTGTTAACGTTTTTAGGTAAAAATGTAATCTCGTCACCGTCGTTGATTACCTTAAGTTTGTATTGTTTAACATTGTTTGGATTGAATTTCTGCAAATCAGCCCACTTGCAGAAATCAGGCATCAAATTACGATAACTCGCCTTTTTTCTTTCCTCTTCCTTTTTTTTATCCTCCTCTTCCTTTCTTTTACGATCGGAAATCAGTTCTTTAAGCAATGTCGTTTGAACCTCTATCAAAGACTTGATTTCGTCCCTGGAAACTTTGTTCGTTTTGACGGGGCTTTCGGTGTTGCCTTCTTTTATCGCTTCAGTTTGTTCTGCACGTTGTTCCATAGTTAATTTTATTTAACATTTTGTTCAGCCGCCATGGCAATACTATTTTGTATTTCGCGTCTTTCTTTTTCGTTCAAGAAGACACCCCTATCCATCCCGACGGAATTAATTGTTTTATCCAAAAATTTATCAAACGAAAAAAACGCAGACGGCGGAAGATTGCTCACGCCTGAAAACATCTGCAACATTCCGACAAAACGGTTTATGTCGTCATAACGTTGCTTAAGCCCGAGATTGCTTAATACCTTTATGTGTAAAAATCTTATATCAAGAAATAAATCAATCAGCATGTTAACAAAATAATCAAGCATCTCGTTCATAAGCTCCGGCTCCGCTAACACGTCGTTTGTAAAAACCGACAAAGGCAAACGGTTCATCGGGTCTTCTCTGAAAAAACGAACAAGACAGTCGTAAATATCGTTTGTTTCTTCTAATGAAAACAATGTCTTTGAAACAAGCTGGTCGATAAAGTTTTTCAAAACCTTCCCGTAATGAGACGATAAAAACGCAACCTCCCTTGATACATTAACTGTGACGGCGGTTGCGGTATCGCTTTTTTCAGGTTCATAACGTTCGGATGAAAAGGTGTTCCTGATGTCCTCCTCTGTCTTTGTAACCTGCGTTGCAAGAAGGTCGGGGCGCTCTCCCATGCTTATGGGACGAACGACGTTTGGTTCGCTTACTTTTAAAATCTGTCCGTTTTTTAAAGTACCATTCAGTTCATCAAGGTTTGTAATTTTTCCGACAACACATTCTACCGACGGCTTTGCATTTTGCTCAAGCACGTCTTCCAAAAGCTTTGTTTCACCCTCGGCGCGTTTCACATCGCTGTAGCAATTAAAAAACATTCCGCGCCCGACCGTTGACCCGTAAGGCATTGTTTCGCAAAACGTTAAAAACGGATTGAATTTCAAAAGCCTGAATACAACGATTTTTTGTCCTTCGGAAAAAAGAATATAGACCCAACGAAACTCATTCAGGGTATCGATGAATTTCAAAAAACAACATTCACGAAAACACAAAGTTTTATCGGGTCTTATTTCGTCTTCGTTGAACACTTCGGTATTAAAATCGGGATAGCTTAAAACAGCGTTCCGAAAGGTTGTTGTAAATCTTCGAAAAACACCAATTACATCGTTCTCGTCGTTGTAATCATACCCTATAGACATCGGCGGGATAGGCTTATAAACAACATTCCCGACTGCCGTACGAAAATTCTGATTGGATGGCGCAATCATGCAATCGAACTGGCGAACAAAAAACACTTTCACCTCATCCAGAAAAAAGGAAAAGAACTTCCCGTTGTTAATTGTGGATGAGATAAGTGTTGTTATTTCACGCAAGATCTGGTTGATCCTATTCTCAACCTCATCTCTTGGGTACTCGGGATACAAAACGGACAACGCGTCTATGCATTTCTCGGTAGCAAGAATAAGAAAGTTCTCGGCGTCCTGCGGGAAAACGTTTTCAACAAACTTTGCCGCCCATTTGGAAATCTCGTTTGCGGCAGTTTTGTTATATATATGCGTGACGGACGAAGCTGTTTTATCAATCTTAATTCCGAGATACCGAAACAAATAATCATAAATTCCGGCATCAACTTGCGCAGCACCCATGCATCTTTCAAAACGTTTCAGAATTTCATTCTTGTTTTTTTCCGCATCCAAAAATTCTTTCTGCAAAGCTTCCTGAAACGCCAATGCCCGTTCAAACTTTATAAGTTGATACTCATAAATCTTTTTTTCGTAATTTTTCGGAAGCGTTTTTTTACTCATTTTTATTTATAAAATAGAAAAGAAACCACCTCCCATCGGACGAACCAATCGCCTGTCGGGAGCCGCGGGACGCACAAGTGCCCGTTTAGGAACGATGGGAGGAATTGGGAAAACGGAAAAACTTGCGGCGCGTTGAATTTGTAAATTGTTATATCGCCTTATCGGATCTGTAGCTGCTTGTGCTTTGCGTTCGGCATCCGACATAACCTTTCCTTCATTTACACGTTCTGCCGTCAACTCAGGATTTGAATTCACCACGTTCGTGTTCCCATTCAATCCCTGCAATGCCTGCATGAGCGAGTTATAACGTTCGTTTAATTGCTTCACTCCGTTTGACGCTTCAGCCAAAGCATCGTTTTGTCTTCTTTCACGCTCCACCCTTTCCTGTTGAGCCCTTCTGTCTCTGAGCCCGCTCCAAAGTGACGGAATTCCCGAGATAAGAGAAGCACCGCCTGCGGCTAATCCGATGAAGGGATTTGCCGATGAAACACCGGCAAGCAGTCCCGCTCCTATTCCGTTGGCAAGCCATCCGGCAAGAGGATGAATTCCGTTTGCAATTCTTGACGATGCTTGTAAAAAACCGTTTGACCGTGCCTCATCGTAATACGAGTTTTGCACACGACCTCCGCCTTGCTGTGGAACAAAAGCTTCACTGAGGCTCTGGATAATACCGGGTTGATTTTCAGGCCTAACCTCTGCTATCTCCTCTTGTTCTCTCGGGTGAAAACCTAATTGCGCCTGTATTCGCTGCAACCTCGACAGCGCATTGCGTCGGGCGTTTAGTGAGCCGAGTGCATCTAAAAGCAATAAACTACTTTGTGACATTTTTAATAAAGAATGGGTTGAGCATCAAAAAATCTTCCGCGAACAATTCCTGCGAATGCCTTTTTCAAAAGATCCGGTTGTGCGGCTTTTTTTATATTTCCAAGCGTTGTTGTTTTCTTCGTATTCTGTTTTTGTATTTGCCTGTTTGTATATTCGTTGTAATCAAACAAAGTTTTAAATTTAACGTTGCTTTGTTTTTTAAGTTCAACATATGCATCACGACTTTGCACAACTTTGTCAGCCAAATGGTTTATATCGCGATCGCGCGCATCCATTCCGGAACGAACCAAAATCAATTCGCGTTGGAGTTGTTCCGTGTCTTTGTCGTATCTTTTTTTAAAATCCTCATTCTTGTTTTTGATTTCCTCGAACTGCGTTTGGTTGAGCCTTTCCAACGACTTCATATTATCCAAAAGCTTGTTTTTGGTTAAATCATGAGCCTTTGTGAGGTTAGCTAACTTGGTGTTCAAATCGTTAATTGCCGGGAGAAAGTTATCACCCTTTTTTCTAAGTCCTTCAATTTCCCCAGAAATCTTTTCTTTTTCAAGAGCATAGTTCCTACTGTTTTCATCCATTTTCTTTTGGATGTCGGCAACTATATTTCCCAAAGTGATATTAGATGTATTGAGCGAAGCCTGTTGCTCTTTCAGTGTGCTAATATCTCCTTTAATTAAATTACTGTCTTCTTTCAGCTTGCTTTCGTTAACACTGTATAAATCTTTGAGATCTTTAAATTTTTCATTAAAACCCGAAAGCTTTGTGTTGATACTACCGATGCTTTTTTTGGTCTTTGATTTTTCAGCATTAAAATCCTTGTTTAATTTAAAGATATCGCTTTGCAAACTTTCCGACTGTGACATTAACTCGTCACGCATCGACATTCCTTTTCCTGAGCCTTTAAAAAAACTATCTGTCAGGTTTTTTTGTGCCTTTTGATTTTGTTCAAGGTTTGCGACTTTTAAGCCCAATTTATCTATTGAACCGGAGATGCGCTTATATTGTTCGATTAGCTCAAGTTTTTCCGGTTGCAGAAAATTTTTTTCTGCCTCAAGGTTTTTTAGCTCTTTTTCTAAAGTGTCCTGAAGATCGAAGTTTTTCCTATATCTTTCCTGAAGCTCTTTCACCTCCTGTGTATCGTTTAAATACACAATCTTTTGAGGATTATAGGTTATATGTTTGATAATCTCTGCATTTTCAACGCCGCTTTTAAGAATGTTATAACTGCCCGAATACTGCGTGCCGGCTCGGTTCCCTATGCCGTCGCCACTCATGTTTCTTACATTTAAAAACGGAGCACTTATTCTACCTATATAATTATCGGCGTAAAGTGCGCCCAACATATAAGTGTTCCGCTCGGCCTCGCCGTATTCGAAATGACCTTGGGGATGGGCGTTAATACCAAAGGTATTCATATTTCCCCAGGCGTTATAAAGTGTTTTATATCCGTTAAATAAACCCTTCCACCAATTATTAACACCTCCGTCGCGTTCGACATAATAATCTAAGTTATCAAACTTTAAGTTTCTAAAAGTTTCGACATCTTTAGTGGAAAAATTTCTCCTGGCTGTCGGGTTTAACTTAGACCAGACTGCGATTTCATTCTGTGTTGGATTTTGGGAACCCATTAAAAAAGCATGCAGATACCGAGTATCCTCCACTTTGTTTTTAGCAAACAGGTTTTTCGCTTGAGATTTAATAACAAGTCCTTCTTCTTGCGCCTCCTTGATACTCTTTTTTATCTTGTCGTATTCGCTGATAAATTGTTGGATTGTTTTTGGCATAAACTTAAATCACTTGTGTAACCTTCTGTCTCAATGCACGCAATTGTTCGCTTCTGGATGGCTTTTGCTGTGAAATTCTTTTTTTTGCATTTGCATCAAAAACATACTTCGGAAGTTCTGGTAAATGCTCAAGTTGGTCTAATCCCTTTTGGGTTTCTGATATCCGTGCTTCGAGTTGCCTTCTTGCTTCATCCAGTTGTCTTTCTGCCTCTCTGATTTTACCACTATTTCCAGAAAGTTTGTTGAAAAAATTCCCTGCCGACGGAAGGGAGTTGCGCTTATTGATTACCTCAGTCAACCTGGATTGAAGATCTGAAAGCCCGCTTTGGTAATACATTTTTGCGCCGCGCACAGCTCTTTCATCGTATTTTAATTGCCGGTTTGTATCCAGTGTTATCAGCGGTACGTTTGGATACTTTTCCACACGTTGCTTAAAATAAGCAACATCTTCGTGTTCTCTGGGGTTTCTCCCAAATCCTGCAAAAACCTGCCCGGAAAAAATCCCCCCCGGCAAAATCTTCCCAATCGAACCGAAAAGCATTACACAAACCCTTTCGCGAGCCTTCCTTCTCCGTAAAATTCGCCGATTATGTCGGCTAAATTCCCGTCAAACCCTCCGTCAATATATTGCATGAATGCATCGTTTGCGTCCTCACGTATGCGCGCCTTTTCCAACTGCCTCATGACTGTTTTTTCTTTTGAAGAAGAAATTTCCCCGAGTGCCTTCTCGTACTCTCTTTGCCTTGCTTCCAATTCGGCACCGAAGGCGCGTCCTTCCGCCTCGAGCTTATCGCGTTGCATTCTTAACTGACGCTCTGCTTTTGCATTATTCGCAACCTGCATCCCAGCCATATAACCGCCCGCCATTCCGCCGATGACTTGATACAAAACCTGTTTTGATACTTCGCGGCCAAATATATTAACAGCCGTACCGGAAGCAACACTTGCGGCTTGACCCGTACCGGCAGCAGGGGCAAACGCACCGCCAACTAATCCGCCAATTCCACCAAACAGAGCTCCGCTGAATGCTCCGCGTAAAAAATCGCCTCCGCTTATCGCCGAAACGGTACCGCCAATAAGCCCACCAAGAGCAATACTTCCAAGAAGACCTAATGGCATTTTACTGCTCCCCCTTCATGTTTTTTTCAAGAGAAAAGAAACCTGCGTTCCCAAATGAAAGTTGAGCACACAATGGTTTTTGCTCAATCTCCTTTGGCGGAGAAACGCGCTCACGAAACTTCCACCACATCACTGTTTCCACGGCATCACGCTTATAGTGATTATCAAGCAGTCCGCTCGCGAGCCGTGCTTCGATAAAACCTTTCGCCTCCTCATAAGCTTTAATGAAATCATTTTCCGCCTGTTTGGGATTATCTTTATTTAACCATCTTTTCGCGACCGTCATTCGAATTCCCGTAACAAAACAAAACGATGTCAGCAAATCAACCCAGGGAGTAACTCTGCATTTTTTCAGCAACTTCATTTGTCGCGCAGACGTTTCATCGTAACAGTCTGTTGCAAGTTGCAACAAAACGTCCGCATACAGCGGGCGATACGATTGGTCGTCCTTCGAGAAAAATGAAATCTTCCGCTTATTCATCACCCCTCGGGATTGTGTTTAATTTGCAATAACACCTTGCCTCTTGGACGAAGGGTGTCGTTCATTGTAACATACCCTCGTATATCATGGCAGAAATCAAGACCGTTAACATTTCCTTCGGGATTTACCCAATACGGATCGATGGTTGAATTACCTATCTGTTCAGCACTATAATCATTATTTCCGGCCGCCATAAACAAATCTCTGACAACACTGCCACCCGGTGTTGTCAAAGTACCGGTGAACATCGCGCGTGCCACCGGGTTTGTGCTTAAATTTACAAGCGATACAGTAATGTATTGAATACCACACCTTCTTGCTGGCATGCGTATGTTGTAAAACCCAATTTCGCCGTAATCCGAATGTGTCATCATTTGAATTTCCGTCTCCAGTAATCCGCTGTGTTTTTTATAAACACAATAAAAAACCACATTATTTAAAATACGGCAATCAGAGACAAACACCGAGTGCGTAAGATATAACGGCTTAAAAACATACGGATCTACCTCATGGGCACTGCCGTTAGCCCAAGCGTCAAACCCCTGGTTAATTTCAGAGGCTTCTCTGATTTTAAAGAAATGCAAACGTGGAGAATTTGCTCTTTCGTCCGCAGTTCCGGCGTCAGTCGGGCGAACAGTTGCCAACGAAGTTGCCGCATACTCCCTTTCCGCAAGCTGTACAAAACCAACCCGCTTTACCTCACCCAACCCGCTGTCCCCGAGTTCCATCAACGGAAGTTCAAGTGAACTCGTGCCGGCAGGAGCAACTTTCCAGGCAATAAGTTCATCGGGTTCATGTTCTATGCAAACACGATGCTTTGTGTCTGTGTTCAACTTCTTCCATGTGATATATTCACCGTTCGTAGTATCACGCAAAATCGTGCCGATAACATACGGTCTGTTTCCACCGTACGGAAGATCTTTGGTTAAAACTTCCCCAGGAGCTTTATCAACTTCGTCCTGGGTAAAATGCTTCAAAGTTCTGATGATAGACATAATTTTATGAGTTAAAACTAAGAGTTAAACTTATCACTGGTAAAACGTAAATAAGTATCAACCCCTTTGTATCCGTCTGTAAAACCGGATATAGTATATTTCACACATACAAACGTTCCGTACTCGAAGTGAAAATTTACAGGTGTGGCATTATAAAAACAGTTTTGCATATTGTTCATACGTTCCTCAGCCCACAATAACTCCTTGCTATAGTTTAATTCAAGGAATTTGAGTTTATATAATTCTAAAAGTACATGATAGCCACTGGAAAAATAAAAATCATTATTGGCGGCACAAATATACTTTAAATATCCGCTCGTAAAGGGAATTTTAAACGCCGGACGCCTCTGTGCTCCAACTCCATCCAATGCATCCGACGCCGGATAATGCACCACCCCGTCATTCAGCTCATACACGCAATAAAACACGACGCCGCGCGGAGAAAGTGCAAAACTAAGATCCGTAAAATAAACTTTATCCGTAAAATACGGCTCATAAAGCAATGCATTAAGCTCACAATATGTCGGTTGCGTTAATGGTGTGACCTGGGTTAACTTAAGCTCACATTGCTCCGGCAACAATGTGAAACAATGTGTTACGTCGGCCAAATTCGGTGACGAAGAGCTTGTGGATACACAATATGCTTTATCGTAATACGTCGAAGGAGCACCGCTCGGTGCTGCATCCAACGGTATCATACCGATGCGTTTTACTTTTGCGAACGGATAATTTCTTGTCAGTTGTTGCAAATCAATGATCGCAGACGACATAGTTTCCGTCGCAAGCGTCCATTCCACAAGCTCGTGCGGTGCATGCTCAATACACAAGCGATGCGCTTCCGTGCCTCCCTTGCGCCACAAAATATATTCACCGCTTGCGCTGTCACGTAAAAGCGTGCCGATAACGTATGGTCTGTTACCACCGTACGGAAGATCTTTGGTCAGAACTTCTCCGGGAGCTTTATCAACCTCGTCCTGAGTGAAATGCTCAAGATATTTCGTAATCATTTCTCGTGTTTAATTTTCGAAAGAATTCTCTTTTGGATTTCAATGCGCTCACGGTTTAATTCAACATGCTTCAAAAGCTTTGCGTGCAAAAACTCCTCATCGGCAAGGGTTGTCGTAAGCTCTTTAGCCAAATCGTCACACGTAAGCCCGCCTACACCACCTTCGTCCAACAGGGCTTCAATTGCCTTCCAATACTCTAACCGCTTCTCAAGTGAAGTCGTCAGGCTTTCGTAACGAATTTTCAACTTCGTCATATTTTCGGTTGATGCCTTACCCCAAACGTCCGCATAAAGTTTGATATTTGAAACATCCGACCGTAATCTTTCGCAAAAAGTTTTATCAGCGAAACACTGTTTTTCCATGTTTCCGTGCGGAAGATTGTCAGCCGGCAGTTCTTGATTTGCTATATTGATACTCATAAATTTTTATCGGTCTTTTCTGTATTGTTGTTATTTTGCACTAAACCCGAACTATCGGATATGTAATTATAAACGACCGTGGTATTATCCAGTTTTTTCAACAGCTTTTCCTTTTGTTTCATCCGTTCGTTTTTCACGTTTTCCCAATACAACAAAATAGACTGCTGTTTATCCATCAGTTCGTAAATCTCAGCAATGCATTTTGATAATTGTTCGCAAACTTCAAGCACAACAAATTGTTCCTCTTTTCCTAAATCCGCCTGCTCCAAAAGCATGGTTTGTTCCCTAACTGCCGCCCATTCGTACGTCATTGTTTTTTCTAATTCCTTATGGCGAAAAATCAGTTTTTTAAACTTACTGTCAAGATCGCGAAGATGGTTAAGGTTGTTTTTAAAAAACGAAATGTTTGATTGTTTTTGCCTTTTCACAAACAGACACTCCGCATCGGTCAGGCGGTCCAATTGCCCGTGACGTGCAAGTTTTGTTTTGCACTTAACCAACTCCGTATCCATGACACGATAAAACACAAAGCCGCCGATAAAAAAAATAATTATCGCGAACAATACGAACCGAAGAACGTTTTGTATTTTTGAAAAAAAACTCTTCATGGGTTTGCTTTAAGTTTAATCCTTTTGCTTTACTTGTAAAGGTCAGCCTTTAAATCTGCCGGACAAAAACACCGCCACAAGGCATGCAAGAAAGCTTAATGCCGTCATCACGGCAATACTTTCCCATTGAGAAAGCGCAACTTCTTTTTCCTGCAGTTTTTCAACGTTCTTTCTTGCGGTTTCCGTTTTATGCGCGCTTGTTTTCAGAAGTTCGTTAATCTTTTTCTCCGCACTTAACAGCCTTGAACGTAATTCGGCAACCTCTTCGTTCGTCGGGAGTGTTTCGTCAATCGAAGGGATTTTTTCAGGATACCGCTCTTCGAGTGCATCAAAAGCATCGTTACGCTTTTCCGACTGCACCGCATTGCGGGAAATCCGAACCAGTTCGCCCGTAATGATGCTTTCTTCGTTTCGTTTTTCTTTAAGCGATTGAAGATTTGTTGATACTGTTTGAACCTGCCGAAGCGTTTCGTGCCCTACATGCCTTTTAAAAAGGGCACAACCGCTTAAACTCAGCAAAATAACTGCACAAGGCACAAGACGGCATTTAAAACAAAAAATAACGCTTGTGCCCACAAAGGTTTTTCCTGTTTTACGTTATAAACCACAAATCCCGCATTCGAAAACAACCACACGAACGAAGCAATCGTATAACAATGCAATCCGTAAAACAACGCCCCGAGTGTCGCAACCGCCGTGCAAACCCAACCGAAATTCTTCGAAGAACAAAATTTAACAAGATTTTCCCACATGCTTTTATTTTACAACCGTTACATAAAAATGTCATCTTCTCTTTGATTAAATTCTTTGAGTTGCTTTTTCTTTTGCGCCTTACATGAACACAACAAGGTAAAGAATAAACCGCCAAACATAAGACCAACGATTGTGATACACAAAAAGAACCGCAATGACGGTGGGAGTTTTTCATCGATTGTTGCAAATTCGTCCATAAACAAAAACGGGTGTAACACAAAGGCATTGTTACACCCGCCTATGAAAAACGAGGACAACACCTCATTTACACGGAAAACAGCTCTTTGATTTTTTGCAACACAAAACGTACCTTGCTTTTGTTGACTGTAGACTTTTGCTGTTTTTGTAAATACTTCTTTATTGTTTCAATGGGAATTTCTTTATAAGCCCCATTGCCATTATCATAAACTTCTGCCCATGCGCCGAGTTCTTTTTTAGTTAACTGAACTGTATCCCAGGGGTCTATGTTCCTTTTCTCCTCCACAATGCCATCGATTAACGCTTTATCTTTTTCGTCTTTCAATATGATGTTTCTTTCATCCTCTGACATCCAAACAATGGTTCTGCCACCGTAAATGCGGCATTCATCATAGACCTTTGGCACAACGGGACCAAACTGCCAAGCTTCGATAGACTCCGGAAATGCCTCGTGACCCTTTTCTCTTAAAAAGCACTCCTGAATGCAATACAGTATCTTCTGTAATTGCAAATTACTGATAGGATGATCCTCATCAATACATTTTTTCAGAATGTACCTTGCCAAATCGAACGCCGAATACTCTCTATCCATATTAAACCTCATAAAACCTTGTACGACTTCCGTCAAAAGTCATCCGAACATACCCCGTGTTGCCGTTTCTGTTTTTTGCAACATATACATGACGCTCTGCCTCTTTGCCGTCTTCATCGGGTCTTCCCAACAACAAAACAACGTCCGCGTCCTGTTCTATCGCTCCGCTTTCCCGAAGGTCATGAAGGCTTGGCTTTGAAGGGTCTTTGCATGACGCACGGTTCAACTGACTTAATGCAACCAACGTGATGTTGAATTCCTTTGCTATTGCTTTAAGCTGAAAAGAAATTTCCGTTACCTGTTCGTAGCGCGTGAGGTTTCCAGTTGTTCTTAAAAGCTGAAGGTAATCAACGATTACAATGTCCGCATTTCCTTTTTTTGCTTCAATAGAAACCCGTCGGTACAATTCGCTCAATGTAAGCCTTCCTGTTTCATCAATCCGTATCGGACAGTTTTTTAAAGCGTCAACATACCGCGATGTTTGTACTTCAGCAAGCTCCCTGTTTGCGAAACACCCAAACAAGCCGTTCCAGCCATCCAGGAAGTGGTCTCGCAACATGCGTTTCCCCAGTTGCACTGCCGTCATCTCCATGCTGAAAAACAAAACATGCGGTTGATTTTGGCTCTTCGCAATGTTCTCCGCAATGTTTAACGCAAAAGCCGTTTTACCGACACTTGGGCGCGCCGCAATAACAACAAACTCTCCGCGTCGTAATCCACCCATTGTACCGTCAAGCTTTTTAAAGCCTGTCATAATCGGCTTATTTTTCGGGTCACTCGTATTCGAAAGTTCGTTCGCCGCATTTTGTACAACTTCCGAAATTAAACAATTATCCGAAACCGCATGCTCGTTCATGAGTTCTTTTATTTCTTTCGTTACACCCATTGCTATTTCAAAAGGTTCCGCGTCTTGTTGCTCAACCGCCTCATTCGCCTTGGTAAAAATACGCTGAAAACTGCGAAACAATTCATATTTCTTCAAGCTTTGAATGTATTGAAAAATCCCTGCTGTAGTCTCAATTTCGTCGGAAACACTATTCAAGCATTCGTAACCACCTATTCTACCTAAATTCCCACTCTCTCTTAAATGTTCCCCGACGGTCAATGAATTGATTTCCTTTTTTGCTTCGTAAAGCGAAAGACATGCACGAAATATATCACAATGCGTCGGTATGTAGAAACTCCGTACCGAAACCTTTTCATTGAAACATTCCTCAACTGCCCGCCTGCCGTCAATAAGGCAACACGCAAGCACGGCGCGCTCCATGCGCTCGTTAAACATCGCCATAATGTACAGCCCTTATTAAGCCGCCCAATTATACGGCTTGGAAAAATACTTATCTATAATTCCGGCAAAATCACTTTCGGGGAACGACCAGCAATAACAGTTTGCCGCTTTCAATAAATTCCGCGTTAAAGGCTCCCAGGCTTTCACAAGCTTTTCGGCATTGTCTTTAATCCATTGCGCAAAAGGGAAAGTGGAATAGTTTTCACTGTTGTACGGAAACGGCTTCCGTTCCGCTTCGGGCTTTTTTGCTTCCTTCTCTTCCCAGGCTTCCTTTTCCCCAACTAAAATCGCATATAACGGGTCTTTTAAGTTTTTGACGTCCTTCGGGTTCGCTATTTCTTCCGCATGCGTAACCAATGCATTCACCATCGTTTGGTCAATGTCGGGCGGTACGGGCTTAAAAAACCTGTCGTCGTAACGCCAGCCCTCGTCATACAACTGTCTTACGGTGCGCTTGAAAGTGTTGCTCGCATAACACCAGGCGTCACAATCATACCATCGGCGAAATAAGCTTTCCGACGGCTTTTTGTCTTTTAGGCGTAAAAAGACAGGAACAGCCCAATGAAACGGCAACGTGTCACCTTGGTATGTTGCGTCAAAATCAAGGTCGTCGCCATCACAAGATGGCATTTCGGGCGTTTTTGACACCTTGGTGACAACAGCTTCGGTTTCCGTCTTCGTAACAACCCCAGCTTCCTGCGGTATCAGTTCCCCTTGTCGTACGCTTTCTTTAGCTTCAAAAGAAACAATTTCCTCACCTGTGTCCGCGTCACGGGCTTCACATCTTTCCTCGCAATCCGCGTTTTCGTCGTTCTCAAAATCCTCAACCCGCTTTGTGTTTTCTTTATCATCCCAGGTTTTTATAATCTCGCGGCAAGTGCCTATTTTGTCGTTGCTTACGTGTAAAAAGCGTACAATTCGTCTGCCTTGCCCTTCGCCCTGTACATCAAGCTTGACCGTCAAAAAACCCGCTTCACGCAACCGCTTCAAGTACCATTGTACCGTCCTCTCGCTGTTCCCCGTGTAATACGCAAGCGTCTTGTTCGACGCCGTGCAAAACTTTGTCTTGGCGTGATGCAACTGCTTAATGATACAAAAAAGCCTTACGCATCCCTCGGGGATTTTCCTTTCCGCGTACAAATCAGCCGGTACACTCGCCTCAAAATTCCGCGAAAGTTCCCTTGGTACTTTTTTGCTTGTGTCCAATGTTTTTTTAGTTTCAGATAGTGCCATAGTGCTTTTTCCTCACTATACGCCGTACTGCAAGTGAGGTGCAAGAAAAAAGTACGGCGACTTTTGAAACTTTTGTTTTAAGCTCTAAATAAACAACCTTCTCTCTAAACCCCGCCTTCACCCTGTTTCCGGCGGTAGCAACATTTCTTCCGTCCCAAAACAATCTTTGCTGTTAAAGAGAAAACCTTCCCAACTTTGCCGGAAAGAATGTATCGTCTTCGTCCTATACCCTTGTGAAACCTTTACCTTTCACCAGCCTGCGCCGTCAGGCGCAATAAACAATAAAAGTTCTTACCTCTTACTTAAAAAAACAACATACCCTATATACCTTTCTTACTTGTTTCTTTGGTGAGTAAAAACTTGTGAATAAGTAAAACCAAATAAATACACGCGCGCGCGAACCACGCAATATATTGCGCCACCACCACGCAATATATTGCGCCACCACCACGCAATATATTGCCATACACCCTCCCTTAGGAAACACATTGAAACAAGTGTCAGTATGTAAGATTACATATTGTTTTTATGAACAGCAAGAGCGGGTTTTGTTGTACACAAAAACGGTTGTGTAAAATACAATTTACACAAAAAATGTTGTAAGTTTTTTGAGTAATCAAAAAGACAGTGGTTTAATAGTGGTGGAATAGTGGGACGAAAGTGTAGAGGTTCCCCTAAATTCATGTTGTTTATTTAGGGAAAACAATTTTCTTTTATTTTTGTAAAAAAAGTTAAAAAAACCTATTGACAGTATATTTTTTTGTGATAAGATAAGGATAGTTGCAGGGAATGCAACGACAAGAAAGTAAAGTTATGAAAGACGTTATTATAAAAAAAGAACTGGAAGCATCGCAATCAATGATGCTTGGTTACACGCGAGACCTCATTGCTTACCTATTAAGAATTGAGGCAGAAGCTGTTGAAAAAAAAGGGGGCGAAGAACGCCTGAAAGTACTGAGAAAAGCCCGAAATATCATAGGAAGCGTTTTCAACGATTGTAAATATGAGTTTTCGTCGCACAATCCTGTTGAGGTAACAAAGGGAGCCCTTGTTGATTTCCTGGAAGTTATTGATTGGGTGATTTCTTGCATAAACGACAGAGAGTTTCAAAAAGAGACAACGGATTTGTTTTTTGGGAGTGATTTTTTCGGTTTCCATCGGGATATCAACATCGGCAGGGTTCTTGTGGAAGAGTTGTTGAAGGAAATGACGGGAAAGTAAAAAGTTATGAAGGAAGATTTGAAGGATATAACGGGAGGCATTTGTCTTGCGGTGATTGGGTATTGTTTTACTTGGTTACTTTTTGCGGCGTTTTAAGTTATGGAAAGACAGGAAAATAAAAGCATTGATGTTGCGAAGATACTCTTTAAGAGTATGGAGCAAAGTTTTATGGACATAGAACGTGGGGATTTTGAAATGAATTCAGCCGCGTTTATAGAGAAAGCAAAAGCACTTGTGCGATTTCTTGAAGAAGAAACTGTTAACAAAAAGTGAGGAAGGCATGATGGAAAAATTGAAAAAGATTGCGTCGAACGTTTGTATTGCGGCGATTTCTATTGTGATTACAGGTTTGATTGGGGTTTTAATTATAGTGGGTGGTCTTTTATTTATTCTCACAAAGTGTTTATTTTGTATTTTGTTTTTTCCGCTCTTGTGTATCGTTGGTACTTTTGTGGGCATTTTTGCTTTATTTAAGTACCTTTCACAGGATTCTGAAACTCAAGGTGATTAAAAAAGTTAAAAAAACTATTGACAGCATATTTTGTTGTGATAAAACAAGGATAGTTATAGGAAGGTAACGACAGGAAAGGTAAAATTATGGAAAAATTTAACGACAGAAGTTACGACGCTTGGAGAACTCGTCATTGGACGGATGAGCCCGAGCCGGATTTACCCGAGATTGACGACCCGAGGGTTGTTGAGGTATGGGAAGAGGCGAAAGATTGGGGGGACGAATACCCGTTGCCGAGATACGCAAGAGTGCACGTAAAGTTTAAGCCTTGGGAAGATGATGATTACGCGGAGGTGTTGAGTTATTACGATTACCTTGAGGAAGTTGAGAGGGAAGAACGAAAGGCATAATATATGGAAAACGAGAACACTGATTGGGAAACGCAAAACGTTTGGAAAAAATGGGCATTTGTTGAAAAAACTTTTGCGTCAATGAATATAAAAAAAAGCGGTTTTGTTGAGTTAGGTAAGGATAAATACGGAAAACCAAAAGGGTATGATTATTTTCAACTGCAAGACTTTTTGCCTGAATTGATACGTAATGTCTGTTATGAAGTCGGAGTTGTTTTTTATACGTCTTTTGAGGGAGAGGATGGTAATACGGCTGTAACAACAATCGTAAATACCGACCAACCCGAAGAGAAGATTGTTATCAAAAGCAAAATGCCGGTTATTCCGTCGTTTGAAAACGACAAACGGTATGATTATAAAGCTAATGGTTACGTACCGTTGAGTGCAGAAGAAAAAACCCAAAAGGCAATAAAGTTAGAGGGAGCGAAGCAGACTTATTACAGGAGGTACAATCTTGTGAACGCATTGAACCTTTCGGAAACGGACGCAATCGAAGCCGAAAGTAATGAAACAAACAGTATTTCCGGCGATAATGCCTGCGGAACAGGAAAAGCCGATAACACATCTGCCGATACAAACACTAAAAAAAAACTAATAGAGCTGTATAAATCAATTCCGGAAGGAAGTACAAAATCATGGCATTACAAGGAATGCAAAAAATGGTTCGACGGAGAATACGGCGATAAAAAAATGACACAGGATGAGGCTTTGTTTTTCATCAGAGCACTTGAACCGTTAAGAAATACGAACGATAAAGAAATTTAAGGAAACAATATATGGATGATAATTATTTGGATGAACTTTTACCGCGATGGCAGTTTTGGAAAGAATACCTGATTGCCAAACTGAAAAACTACAAGGAAGCTTTCGAAAGCAAAGATGGGCATTGGGGACTTTCTGCCGAAAAGCTTGAAAAAATTGAGAAAATGAATGCCGAAATGATTGAAAAAGTAAAGGAAATAAAAAGCAGAACAGATTTGGAAAAAATCCAGAACGAAATCAGTAAGTGGATGAAAAATCTAAACGACTGTTGCAACTGGGAAGACCCGGAACCCGCAGGTGTCTATTGGATAGATGTTGACAATGGGGATAAGTTATCAAATTGGTTAGCCTTAACCGATTTCTGCGACATGATGAACAAAAAAAATGAACAAACGGAGGAGTAACAAAATAATTATGAGCATAAAAAAAGAAATACTGGAATTCGCAAAAAAAGACGAAACAGAACGCAATAAAGAAATTGATACACTGCTGGACAATATAACGAAACATGTAAGTTATTGCGCCAAAAACTGTATAGAAGATTGTTACCGGGAGGATTGCGAGTTGTTCGACGACCACCTTCTCTTTGCTTGGGTTGAGGAGGCGTTGGAGACATATATTCGCGAAGATTTAGCGGGGGAATAAGGCTACTAATAGCGTAAGTTTAAATCTTTATGGACTATATAAACAAATTCAAAATAAACGGTGTTGTCACAAATTGTGAAGAGCAACACTTAAAAACGGAAAAAGGATATGCTTTTACTTTAAGCAAAATCATGTTGGAACAACAAGAGGACAACGGAAAGTATATAAAGAGAAGCATTTTTGAAATCCAAATTGATTTCAATAAACACAACATCATGGAAGGTGATACCGTTGAAATCAAAGGCTCCATCAGAAGCAACCAAAGCAAAGACGGAACCAAGTATTTTACGACGCTTGTCGGAACAGAATGCAACGTCATAAATCGCCCAAAGAAGACAAGTTACAAGGTGTATCAGAATACCGAACAGCCTGAACCTAATCCGTGCCTTAATGAAAGAGAAGATTGTCCGTTTTAACGTAGGAAATAATCATGCTTAAAATAGCCATATCAGGAACCCACGGCGTCGGTAAAACAACCCTCGCCAACAGGTTAATTAAAGTATTAAGCAAGCGGTTTGACCCAAAAACGGAATTGCTTTTGGTGCCGGAATATATTCGTGCCGATTTACGTAAAGACATCGGGGAACAACAAACAGAAGGCGCAACATTGTTTTATATCAGGAAAGCAATGAATACGTTTCGTATTGTTGACGGTATGCCGTCTTTAAGGGTTGCCGTTTTTGACCGACCGTGGTTTGATACGGCAATTTATTACCTTGCCGCAAAAGCAATGAAAAACGGAATAACTAAGGTTCTAAAACGACGTTACCTTGAAGATGAGATTATTTCACTGTTTGCAAAAGCACAATCTGCCGAAGCAATTGCGACTTATAAACATTACGACATAATCATTTTTAACCGATTGCCTAAATCGCAATACAACAAGCAACCTGAGGACGATGGTGTGCGACTGCAGTCGGTTACATTCCGTAACCTTGTGAATGACTTCTTTTGCAGTCTTTATACGCCTTATTTAAAACAACGCTCGGAGCTCCTTCCGCGCACAAGAATTGTCATAAATGCGAACCCGCTCGGATGTAGGTGTTCTGTTGATGTGTTTATGCGCAACCTTGTCGGAAA
>Ga0256405_10003041_pt1 | contig 35963 bp, 27 predicted proteins | sample RumenRJG_02DNA_FD_189096 | JGI IMG/M metagenome (GOLD analysis project Ga0256405, IMG submission 189096) | Bovine rumen microbial communities from Lethbridge, Alberta, Canada - RJG_02 | ecosystem: Host-associated > Mammals > Digestive system > Stomach > Rumen | place: Canada: Alberta...
ACGAAGTGCTGGCGGCGGCTCCGCAAATAGATGGCTACAGCCTCATGCGCGTCAAAGGCAATGACGACTCCGTTTTCTATGTCTGCGATGAGGCGGAACTGACGAAGGAGGACATCGTTTCGGCACGGGCGTCCCAATCACCATTCAACGAGGACTTATACGAAGTTTCCGGCAAGCTGACGCCCGATGGGCGAGGTCGGCTTGCGCGGCTGACGCGAGACTACAAACCACATGGGGCGAAGAACCCCTCAAACAACGGGCGAGCGCTCGCAATCGTCGTGAACGGCGAACTTGTGGCGGCACCCATCATATATGCAGAGATCGACATGGGTGAATTCGTCATAACGGGAAATTTCACGAGGGAAGAGGCTGTCAACCTTGCAGCCGCGCTCAACTCCAAGGGCAGCGAAGAGGATTGACGCGGAACACGCGGCGCTGTGGGGAATTCGCGACAGGTTTGTGAAGTGACACGACAAGAGAAATGGGAACACGCCATACCGATGGCGTTGGTGTGTGCGGCGACATTCGTTGCCGGATTTGTGAACGCGATATGCCTTTCTATGATGCAAGACGATCCGTTTATCGGCTTTACGAACTCTGCCATTGGAATATGGTTGTTTGTCGCTGTTCTGCCGTGGCTGATTGTTCTGTGCGGGAGGAGGTATGTGACGGCTGTTGCCTACATTCTCGCGCTTGGTGCGTTCAGTGCCTATACTGCGCTTGATGCATACACGTGGGAAGCACCAGAGGATGAAAGAAATGGGGCGCATGTCTTTTGCAGCGGATTCAGAAGGGATTCGATGTATGATGCCGAGGACAACGACCTGGTGTTGACACTTCTGGCGTTTGACGAAGCATGTGACAAGACTCATGCGTCGGGAGAGATATCTAAAGTTCTTTTTGAAATTGCGGAAATTCCGGAAGACGAACGCAAAAAGCGTGGCGACAGCCTTTTGCTGCATGTAGACACGCCAGATCCGCTGGCTCCGATGTTGGAGCCGCTTAAGCATCTCCGGGTCAAGGAGGGCTGGACGCTGGACTGTCGTGTAGAAGGTAGCGCCGACAGCGCCGCCAACGCGAAGTTCTGCATGAGAAGGGGCGACGAGACGGCTGACGTAGAGTATGTCCTCGACGGAACGCCCGAAAGCGCCTGGGAGCGTGTGTTGATGGATTTTGCCGAGACACAGTTCTTTCTTGTCTGGCATGCCTGCGCAGCAGAGAGGAGCATTGTTACATCTGCCAAGAGGTTCAAGTTTGAGGCTCGCACGATGGAGGGAGGCGCAAAGGCGTGGAACAGTTTCTCGCCGTTGACGCGCTTGCGGCTACGCTGGAAAGACCTCAGACCGTCGGTGTCGGTCGAGGACGGGGTGGCGACAGTTTCGTTTTGCAGGTTCAGTCCGTTTCATGGTTTGGTTCGCATTTGTTGCAGGGTCGACATCAAGACGGGCGAGATAAAGACCGAAGATTACGAAATGCTGGCACCTTATAATTGCGGTGTAATTTTCTAATTCGCTACGCACGAGTTTTTGGTAAACTGTTCCTGAAATGAAAAAGCCGCTGCCAGTCAAGATTGTCGAAGCACTCGGGTGGACGTATGTCGCGCTCGTGGTTTTGGGTTGTGCTGTCAAGATATGCCAGTCCGGCGATCCAACGTTTTTTATCGCGGCCATTTTCCCGCTCGCACTAACCCTTGGCATGGTTCTCTTGTTGCGGCGCGGTAGTCGTTCGTGGTTTCTCTGTCCGAATACAATGGTGTGGGGCCTTGTAGGAATCTTCATGGTTGGGGCGGGGCTGTATCATGAGCAAATGATTATGGTGGGGCTGTTTACAGGCCTTTTGCTCTTTGCTTTTATGGTTGCGCCGATCGTCCTTTTGCATCTCCAGCCGGCAAATCGGTGGTTTGGCGAAATGTCCGGTGGAAAACCCGACCGTTATGGTTGCTCAGCTGTATTTTGCTCTGTCATTATGGCCTTTTCCCTTGTTTTTATCTTGCCAGAAATAATATGTTCTCGCAGTCCTTCTCGGATGGTGAGATTGCAGTTTAGCGGTCGCGCTTTGTTTGGGCCTGTGACCGAGAATAATGCCGCCCGCGGCGCGGGGGAGGTGTGGGTCGATCCAGATGCCTGCACGAATTCGACACAGTTCGTGCAGGCGTTGTGCAAGAAGTGTAAAGACAGTGCGGTAGGGCGGTCATGCGATTTTGGGCCCTATGCGAATGACTGGTGCATTGCCGTCAATCCGCCGAACGACGATCGTTTCCCCGTCTTGTTTACTGCGAACATCGATCCGCGCGAACTTCTGTGTCCGCAGGACGAAGACCAGCCCTTGAAGCTGACTTGCCCGAAGGAGTGGGGCGGCGTCTGCTTCAAGTTCTGCGAGAAGATGGGAGTTGTCCATTACAAGAACGGCGTGTCTCAAATCGTGAAGAAGCATATGTCCCCAAAGCAGATCTTCTGCTCTGGCATCCCCAAGCCCGGCCCCGACACCTACTTCCTGACCCCGACTGGCCGCGTCGACTTTGTTGAAAGGCAAGCGGCAGATTGGCTTTCTATCCATGAAACAGTCGGGGACAGACCCCACGAAACCGTTGTAAATGGCTTGTTTGCGCGTTGGTGACGGCTTGCGCGTCGGATTTGCCGCGCTCGGGTCTGGGGAGATTTGTGATATAATGATACATATGAAAATTAGACATCAGATAATTGTTGCGCTGATTTTGGCTGTAGCTTTTGGAGTGTGCGGCTGCATGAGTGGGCGCGAACTCGTTTATGACGAGACGTTCCGCTACATGTGCACGAGTCGGGTAGGGCCTATCACTTGCGGGGCGACAAACATAGTTGATGCGATCAATACACTTTTCAAGGAGGGGAACGCGTCGCTGTCCTCGAACGGCTGTCCGCACGGCATTAGCGTTCTCTACCATCCGGAGGGAGAAGAAGACCGCACGACGGCGGATTCCGTCACTTTGCCACCATGCCCGATTCACGATGCGTGTATGATGGTGGCTCACCATTACAACCTTTCGTATTTTTATCAAAAGGGTTTGGTCAATTTTTCTGACATGCCGGAAGTGGGCAAGACTGGTGGTCGTTGCGCCCGGTGCGAATATGGCCTTTGCGATTCCGCCGAGATAGGACCGTTCCATTTCGACTTCAAAAGCATGGCCGACATCGTGCGCGAAGTGTGTGTGTCCGGGAACAGGCAGCTTCGGGAAAATGGCCATTCTGGCTTCTTCGTTGCTCAACTTGTTTGTGAAGGCCATCTACACGATGCTCGCACAATCCATGTGGAGAAAGGGCGCGTCCGCAATGTGCTGTGTCACGTGGCGCAGGCCCTGGGGTTGAAACTCGCTTGTGACGACGAGTGCTTCTATCTTTACAAGGAGAAGTCGGACATCAAGAATCTTGAGAGATCGCTTCTGCTGTTCCCCGGCGAAACAGGCGAAGCCTATCTTGAGGCGCTCGAGACGACTAATGGGAATAGTCGGTGACAGGCCTAGCGGAACCCATAATACTTGGAAGACGAGAGGAGGATTGCTGATGAAGAGATTTGCATGGATCGTCGCCGTGGCTTGCGTTGCAGGGTGCTCGGGGCTACGGATCGCCGAATCAGTACCTGAAGGACCGACGGTGCTCGATGTGCTGCCTGTGATCAGCCGTGGCGGGGACATCTACGGGAACGGCAATCGCGAACCTCTGGATTTGTCGCGGGAGATTTTGTCCGGACGCGTTTGCTGGAAGGGGCGGTATTGGGAACAGATCGGGCAAGAGAAGAAAGGTGAACTTCGCACGGTCCGGATAGATCCCGACGGCAAGGAGACCGTCCTTGAATCCGAACCCATCGACAAGCCGATCTGGCCGAAGTTGTTGGATTCGCATTTCAGGCAGTTTCTTAAACATTCGGGACGCCCTCCGGCGTCTGTGAGCCGGGTTGAATTCAATCCGAAGGAGACGGAGGGCATAGTCTGGTTCGGAGACGAGAAGGTAATTGTCGACGACAGATTGCTGATGGACCTGTCGATCGGCAGTTTCACGAACTTAATCGCTACGGCCGACAAGATTGTTATCCGTGACGGCGGGCACGACTGCTGCGGTGCAAAGATCGACGAACAGCCGGTGTTGCTTGTGGTGACGAATGCGTCTGAAATCGCGGAGTTCAACGCGCAGATCAAGTTCGCGGTAGATGATGACATGTCGTGGTGTATGTGCTGCGGGCATCCGGGCATCGACTGGTGGAAAGGCGGACGGCGCATTGCCCTGACGTCTGCCCATCATGGCGATTCGCTGCGGTGGCGCGACTTCCCATGCGATATGCCGTTTACGCCAGATTCCGTCAAGGCGCTCGCAGAGTGGTTTAAGGGTCGCGGACTTGGCGGCCATTGGGGTGGGTGTCGGTGAAAGACCCCGCGGAACCATTGCAAAAGGCCTGTTTGCGTGTAGTTGCCGCGGCAGATTTGACGCGTGGTTGATTTCGGCGTGGCAGTTTCGCTATAATACGCCCCAAAGCCGTTGAGGATGAGGAAATTGCTGGAAAACAGCGAATGAAAGGAGCAGGGGTGTGATTGCGCGAATGATGTTTGTGCGGGCCGTCGTGGGAACGGCGATTGCGTGGATGCTTCTTGCAGAAGTGTGTGGGTGCAGGGCGCCGCTTGCTTCTGAAAGAACGGAAGCGTTATCTGCGACAGAGCCCCAGGAACAAGCAAAAGACGGTGATGCCACAGCGCAGTACAATCTGGGTATATCCTACTACAACGGCGACGGCGTTGCGGTGGACAAAGCTGAAGCGGTTAAGTGGCTTCGCAAGGCGGCGGAGAAGGGGCATTTGCAGGCGCAGACTTTGATTGGCGCATTCTATTTTCAAGGCGACGGCGTTGCGGTGGACAAAGCTGAAGCGATTAAGTGGTTTCGCAAGGCGGCGGTTCAGGGATATCCGCAGGCGCAAAGTATTCTTGGCTCTTGCTATTTCAAAGGCGAAGGCGTTGCGGAGGACCAAGCAGAGGCGGTTAAATGGTTTCGCAAGGCGGCGGAGAAGGGGCATCCAGAATCGCAGGGGATGCTTGGCTTGTGTTATTTCAAAGGCGAAGGTGTTGCGGTGAACTACGCCGAGGCGGTTAAGTGGTTTCGCAAGGCGGCGGAGAAGGGGCATCCAGAATCGCAGGGGATGCTTGGCATGTGCTATTTCAAGGGGAAAGGTGTTGCGGTGAACTACGCCGAGGCGGTTAAGTGGTTTCGCAAGGCGGCGGAGAAGGGGCGTCCAGAATCGCAGACTATGCTTGGCATGTGTTATTTAAATGGCGAAGGTGTCGCGGCAGACAAAACTGAGGCGGTTAAGTGGCTTTGGAAGGCTGCAGAGCAGGGGTATCTGCTGGCGCAGGAAGAATTGGAGAAAATATCGGGGACAGTCCCCGCGGAACAGTTTAGGGCCGGCATCCCCAAGCCCGGCCCCGAAACCTATTTCCTGACCCCGACCGGCCGCGTTGACTTTGTTGAAAGGCAAGCGGCAGATTGGCTTTCTATCCATGAATTCGCATCGAATGAGGATTCTGGCGATGTCTCGGTGAAATGGCGGGTGGCCTGGCCGGAGTCTTTGTCAGGTTTAAACAACGAGGGGCTCAGTTCTGTAAGGCGGGAGATCCTTCAGATGACCTTTGGCCCTGCGTGGAGCGATTTGAACCATGGCGACAAGACCTGGGTTCCTCCGCCGACCATAGAAGAGGCAGAGGAAGAGATCAAGCGTAAGCTTGAAGAGCCAGACATTGTATGGGAATTCTCGGGAGATGTCGAACTTGATAGGCCCTTCGGAGCATCACTGCAGGACGGCGCAGAATGGTATGCACGGCCTGTAATTGTCGCCAAAAACGAGGGGAATTCAAGTTTTAGGTGGGAATGCGGCTGCACCTACTATACGATTGCAAGGACATTCAGTATCCCAGATGGCAGGGAAATGACAGTTGATGATTATTTCGATCGCGGCAAAATGAAGGAACTGTCCGCTCTTGTGTGGCGCCGTCTTCTTGAGAGCGTGTTTCCGTTTGATGATGAGACTCGCAAGGGCATGGGGCACAGGGACATCAATTTGCGTGACAGGAATTTAATCTTCATGCGTGTTATGAGTGGTGGTATTTGCTTCTATTTCGCACCGTACTCCATTTTCTCTGGAGCGGATGGCGTCACGAAGGCATTTCTGAAATGGGGAGAACTCTCTAAATTCAGAAAAAAGTGATTTCCTCACCGCGCATCCGACGAACCGCGTCGCCTTAGTTTTACTACGCGACTTGCCCCATGACAAATTTATGCGTTAGATGTCAGTTAGTATCTGTTGTGGTGGCTTGAAGGGGTTTAACATGTGGTGAGGAAGCGGAGCGGCGTGCCGAGTGGCGAGCTGAGCGACACGCAACGGCTCGGTTCGGCGGATGCGCGGTGGTACACGTCGCAAGGCGAGAAGGCGGTGTTCCGCCGACGAAGCATCGCGCTGCAGACGGTGGATGCAGCGCACGGGGGTGCGATCAATATTACCGAGCGAAGCGAGGGCACCATGGCGTAGGTGGGCGGAGGCGAAGGTCGCGTAAGAGGAGCGGTCTTGTCTCGCAGGCGTAAGAGGCGCTTGCGTACGCAACCAGTGATAGACGCCGAGGCACGGCAGGCTAAACTCGGCTCTTTGTCTGATGTGTGGGAGCCGTCGCGATGACAAGGCCCGACGGGTTAGGCGAGCCTTCGCGCAGCTCACCGGAGCAATCTTCGACCGTGACCGCACACTGGAAGGCAAACCAGCAGGCACAAAGTAACAACGAGTAACTACGATTGCATTTACATTCGCACTTCCGAGCGGAAATTTGCTATAATTTCCGCGCTATGGAACAGGAAGAATCACCTAAACTCGACCTCGGCTCGCTCGGGTCGTTTGACTTCACCCCGGATTGGGCGAAGAAGGACGCCGGAGTCACCGTAGGGAAAGTCCGACCGGAGCGCGATCGCCCGGCGTCAACTGACAAGAAACCGTTTGGCGAAAGACGCCAGTTCGGGGAGAAGAGGCCATTTGGCGACAAGCGCCAGTTTGGCCCGAAGAAGCCGTTCTCTCGCGACGGCGACCGCAAGCCCTTTGGCCGCGGCCCTGCGCCCGAGCGCCCGCGCCCCCTCGACGTCGACGTCAAGATTCTTCCCGAGACGAAGGCGCTCGGCACGATCATCCGCAAGCTCCAGCAGGATGCGCATGCCTACAAGCTCAAGGATCTCGCATACTTCTTCCTCGACAACCCCGGCTCCGTCCTTCTCAAGATCACGCCGCGCGCTGCGGAAGGCGCGCAGGCGCAGCAGACTTTCTTCCAGTGCAAGGCGTGCGGCTTCGCCTCGGTCAACGAGGCCGACGTTGTGGAGCACGCGCTTGCCGCTCACATCTCGGACTACTACGACGCGAAGGAGATCGAAGTCGAGCCCCCCAAGGGCAATTTCAGCTGCGTCGCGAAGTGCGGGATGTCCGGCGTTCTTCTCGGGCCGCCCAACATCCACGAGTTCGGCGCGACCGTCAGGGAGATGATCCGCACTCGCTATCCCGATATGTCCGAGGAGCAGTACCGCTCGAAGATCGAGATGGTGCGCGATCCCGAGGTGATAGAGGAGTGGCGCAAGGGCGCGGTGAAGAAGACCGTGTTCGTGCCGAAAGGCCAGGCCGAAGTCGAGGGCGTCGCGACGCTTACACGCGAGCAGGCCGAGGGCGAGTTCCGCCGCACGGTCCTTCCCTCGCTCGTCGACCGCCCGAAGAACCTCATGATAACGGCGGACATCGCCCTCAAGAGCCCCGTAAAGCCGCTCGTGTGGGCGGTGCGCGACGCGCTTGAGGCCGAGCGCCGCTCGCCCTACGGGATGTGCTTCGCGCTCAGGGGTGCGTTCCACCACCGCAAGCTCAACTTCTTCCGCGCGAACGACGCGAGGGGGCCTGAGTTCGTGACGAGCGCCGAGCTCAAGGAGTTCGACCCGGCGCACGCCATTCCCGAGCTCGCAGCCGTCGCGAAGTTCATCGCGGAGCATCCGTGCTGCGACAGGACCGAGCTTCCGACGGCGGAAGGGACCCTGCAGCATCTACAGTGGCTCGTCTCTACTGGCCATGTCGTCGCATTCGCCAAGATGGGCGTCTACTCCGCTGTCGAGAAATTCCCGAAGTACGGACCGCAGTGGAAGAAGCGTTCGGCGAAGAAGACCGACTCTCCGGCCGAGCAGCCCGTGGCTCAGGAACAGTCTGCCGTACAGGAACAGCCCGTTGCCCAGGAACAGCCCGCGGCACAGGAACCAATAGAAGAAAAGAAAGAAGAGCCCCAGAATGAAGCTTCCACTCAGTTGGCTTAATGACTATGTAAAGGTCGACGACATAGACCCGAAGGACCTCGCGGAGAAACTCACGCGCGCCGGCCTTCAGGTCGAGTCCATCGAAACCGTCGGCGGAACGCCGCTTTCGGATCTCATCGTCGTTGCCGAAGTCGTCGAATGCGAGGCGCATCCGAACTCCGACCATCTGCACGTCTGCAAGGTGACGGACGGCAAGGAGACATATCAGGTCGTCTGCGGCGCGCCCAACATGCGACTCGGCATCAAGACGGCGTTCGCAAAGATCGGCGCGGAGATCCCCGAGTTCCTCGACAAGAACGGCAAGCCCGAGAAGATCAAGAAGGGCAAGCTCCGCGGCGTCGAGAGCTTCGGCATGTGCTGCTCGGAGAAGGAGCTCCACATCGGCGAGGGCAATTCCGGCATCATAGAGTATCCGGCCGAGACGCCGACTGGCGCGCTTGTGCGCGATGTCGCGAAGCTAGAGAAGCCAGAGGTCGTCTTCGACATCGAAGTCACGTGGAACCGTCCAGACGCGCTTTCCGTCGTCGGGCTCGCGCGGGAGTTCGCGGCGATACTGCACCGTCCGCTTGCGCTCCCGCCCGTCGACTTCGATGAGTGCGACGTCGATGTGAACGACGAGGTCAAGGTGGTCGTCGAGGATTCCGGAAGGTGCCTCAGGTATACGGCGCGCGTCGTCACCGAGATGACGCCCGACGCTCCGTCTCCCGCGGTCATGGCGAAGAGGCTTGAGCTCTGCGGCGTCCGCTCGCTCGGCCTTGCCGTCGACGTGACGAACTACGTGATGCTCGAGCTCGGCCAGCCGATGCACGCCTTCGACCACCGCACGCTCAAGGACCGCACGATAGTCGTGCGCGATGCGAGGGACGGCGAGACGATCAGGACTCTCGACGGAGTGGAGCGTAAGCTCGACCCGTCGATGCTGATGATCTGCGATGCGGAGCGTCCGAACGCGGTCGCCGGCATAATGGGCGGCGAGGACTCCGGCATCGCGCCGGGAACGACTTCCGTCCTCCTCGAGAGCGCTCTCTTCGACCCTGCGTCCACGAAGTTCACCGCGACGAAGCTCGCCCTCGCGAGCGAGTCGAGCTACCGCTACATCCGCGGCGTGGACAAGGATCTCGCCGACTTCGCGTCGCGCCGCGCCGCGCATCTGCTGCAGAAGTACGGCAATGCGAAGATAGCGAAGGGCATAGTCGACGTCGACAACCGCGTCAAGCCGCTCAATCCCGACGTCTCGCTTGACTTCGACCGCGCGCGCCGGCTCATCGGCATTCCCGTCGGAAACGACGCGATGGTGTTCATACTGAAGAGCCTCGGCTTTGTGCCGCGCGGTGACACAAGCCATTTCGCGGCCGAGTCGTCCGTGACGTTCGGCGTTCCGTCGTGGCGCTGGGACATTTCGGCTGAGGCCGATCTCGTCGAGGAGATCGCGCGTGTCTACGGGCTCGACAACATTCCCGACACGATGCCCTCCGCGCAGTCGATTTCGCCGCTTTCCGACGCGCCGTTCCGCGCGAGGTCGCGCGTGCGCGAGCTGTGCCTCGCCCTCGGCTTCACGGAGGCGATGCACTATTCGTTCCTTTCCAGGAAGGAGCTCGACGACTTCGACACGCGCGCGGCAGACCGCCGTCTCGTCATCCCCGACCCCGTGTCGGCCGAGTACGGCGTGATGCGCGATTCGCTTCTCCCGCAGATGATGGGTTCGCTCGGCCGCAACGCCTCCCACCAGCTCGAGACGGCGATGCTTTTCGAGACGGGCAAGGTGTTCAGCGTCGCGAAGACGCCGAAGGGCGATGTCCCGTGCGAGCGCGAATCGCTCGCGCTCGGCTTTGTCGGGCCCGTGGGCCGCGAGGCGCTTAGGATGCGCGCGCCGCTCTCAGAGGAGGAGGCCGTGCTCTGGATGAAGGGCGCCGTCGAGGAGCTTGTCGCCAAGCTTCATGCCGGCAGGCTCGAGTTCGAGCCAGTCGACCATCCGGCGTTCGCGAAGGGCGCAGCGCTTGCGGTCAAGCTCAACGGCCGCGCAATCGGCGTCATGGGAGCGCTCTCCGCCAAGATGCGCCACCCATACCGCCTCACGACGCAGATGGCGCTCTGCGAGCTCGAGCTGAAGCCGCTCCTCAAGCGCGTGAACGAGCTGGGCAGGGTCTCGCCCGTTCCTCAGTTCCCGCTCGTCAGGCGCGACATCGCGCTTGTCGCCGCGAAGTCGGTTGCAAACGCCGCGATAGAGAAGGTCATTCGCGACAACGGCGGCAAGGAGCTCGTGAAGGTGACGCTCTTCGACATGTTCAAGGACTCGCGCGCCTACTCGCTCGAGTTCCGCTCGGCGGAGAGAACGCTGACCGACGAGGAGGTCGGCAGGGCATTCCAGCGGATCGTCGACGCCCTCAAGGCGACCGCCGGCATCGAGGTGAGGGAAAGTTGATTTCAGGGGCGTGGGTCCTGTGTTGCACGCGGATTCAGCAGAAATTTCTTCGACCGACATTTTGAAAAGGGGGCAACCCCTACTTTGGAACGACGGGTTCCGGGGATTCTGTGCTACGGCAACGTGGGATCTTTTTAAGTTTAAAGTTGAAAACGTAAAGTGTAAAGTTGAAGATGGTGAAGATGGTTAAGTGCATATCGATAGTCATCGCATTTGCGTTGCCGCTGTTCGCCCAGGCGAATTCGAAGAGTGCGTTCGCGACCGTGCCGAAGCAGGCTCTTGTCGAGCTGAGGGCTACGGTCGGGAAGCCGTTTTCCTCCGGACTTGTCTTCGTCAACGGCAAGTTCCTCGATCCACCCTACAAGATCGAGCGCTACGGCACCGCCATCAGGATAAACGGAGTGCAGGTCACCAACGAGATCATACCGTGGACGGAGTTCCTCAAGACCCAGGCCGGCGCACGCATTGAGAAGGTCGATCCCCCAGCCGGCGCCGCGCCTGTCGCCGAGGAGCCGGCCGCCGCAGAAGAGCCGGAGGATGCGGATTCGTCGGACGACGATCTTGACGATCTCTTCGCCGACGACCCCAAGCCGAAGAAGAAGGCGGCAAAACTGGCGGCGCGCCGAGCCGCAAAGCCGAAGGCGGCGCCTCAGCCGACGACGACGGTCGTTCTCGACGGCGAGTTCAAGCCAAACGACAAGACCAAGGCGATGGTGGCGAAGCTGAACAAGGAGAGGACGCGCATAGAGAACGTTCTCCGCAACGGCGGGACCTGCTTCTTCGGCCTGCGCTACTCTCCCATCACCGTAGACCGCCTTCCTACGGAAATGTTCCTGTCGTCGATGCCTTCGGTGATGAAGTCCAACACCGTATTCGAGTCGTTCGCATCGGCAGCGCGCGTGAAGGGAATCAACTTCCTTTCGGAAACCGTGCTGCGTGATCTTTTCCGCAACCGCCTCGACTACATCCGCCTCATGGCCCGCGAGAAAGCCATCAAGGAGGGAAAATGGGGCTCGACGTTGTAGACGACAGAACTACGATTCTCATCCCGGCCTACAATCCGGACGAGAAGCTGCTGGCGCTCCTTCCGAGGCTGAGGGAGCGTTTTCGGCATATCGTCCTCGTCAACGACGGCTCTACAACGGGCAAGGACGTGTTCGAAAGGGCCGTGCCCCTCGTTGATGCGATTCTCGTGCACGAGAAGAACCGCGGCAAAGGCGCCGCGCTGAAGACGGGCTTCGCGTACATAGGTGACGCGACCGATGTCATCACCGCAGACGCCGACGGGCAGCATACACCAGAGGACATCGCGAAGTTGGCGGATGGCCTCAAGTCCCACCGCGACGGACTGGTTCTCGGCGTCAGGTCGTTTTCGGGCAAGGTTCCCCTGAGAAGCCGTTTCGGCAACTGGTGGACGCGCTGGTTCTTCTTCCTGATGACGGGGCTCATGGTCCGCGACACGCAGACGGGGCTTCGCGGAATCCCCGCGGCACTTGTGCCGCGCGTCGCTAAGATCCCCGGCGAGCGCTACGAATACGAGATGGCGATGCTCGCCGACTCGAAGAGGCATCCTTCGCGGCCGCTTCAGGTTCCTATCGAGACTGTGTACCTCGACGAGAATGCGACGAGCCACTTCCACCCGGTTCTCGACGCAATCAGGATCTACCGGTCGCTTTTCCAGTTCTGCATTTCTTCGGTGCTTTCGTTCCTTATCGACAATGGCGTCTTTGCCGCCGTGATTTGGGTGATGGCTGCGAAGGATACGCCGCGCCGCGACGATGTCCTTGTCGCGCTCGTAGCCGCGCGCCTCATCTCGTCGCACTTCAACTACTTCTACAACAGGTTCGTCGTCTTCCGCCGCGGCGACGTTCCGCGGAAGGGGCCGCATCGCAGCTACTACGGCTACTTCGGCCTTGTCCTCGCGATCGGCGCGGCGAGCTACGCGCTCACGGAAGGGTGCTCTGCGCTCCTCGACGTGCGCGGGGTCGCGATCACCGTCGTCAAGATCGTCGCCGACACGGTGCTGTTCATCGCGAGCTATCTCGTCCAGAAGAAGTTCATCTTCGCCCGCCGCTAATCTGCTCTTCTTTTTTTGAAGAAGTCGACGAGAACGGCCTTGCACCGTTCTTCGAGAATGCCGGACACTATCTCCGGATGGTGGTTCATCCCGGGATGGCGCAGAATGTCGAAGACGGTCGAGCCGCCGCGCTTGGGGTCGGAGACTCCCCACACGACGCGGTCGGGCCGCGCGAGCACAATCGCTCCCGCGCACATGGGGCAGGGCTCCTTCGTGACATAGAGCGTCGTGCCCGTGAGACGCCAGTTGCCTTTCGCGTTGAAGGCGGCGGAAAGGGCGAGCATTTCGGCGTGCGCCGTCGCGTCGGCAAGCCCCTCCGTCTGGTTGTGCGCCCGTCCGAGTATGCGCCCCTCGGCGTCCACTATGACGCATCCCGTCGGCACCTCGCCGTCGTCTGCGGCCTTCTCCGCTTCGCGAAGCGCCATCTCCATGTACTTTATGTCGTCATTTGCGTCCATTGCCGGATATTATACCATTATTTGGGGCTTCTTCATGGCTCACTTGCATTTGAAGGGCCTTCGGCAGCCCGTACGGACTCAGATTCTTAAGACGGCGCGGCGCATTTATGGTAAAATATCAGACATCGCATTTTTACGTCATAACTACAGGAGAATCAAAATGAGTTACAGCTGGAAATGGTTCAGGGCCGGAAGAATGCAACAGGTTTCGCTCAAGTGCGGCGCCGACATCGCCGCTCTCGCGGAGCTCGACCGCAAGCAGTGGATCGCGCTTTCGATGCCGACTACGGGCGTCCGCTTCGACCTTCGCATGCTCGAGTTGATGGACACCGACCACGACGGACGCATCCGCACGCCCGAGGTCCTCGCGGCGATAGATTTCCTCAAGGCGAAGAACGTCGACTTCGACTCCCTCTTCACCGCCGGCGAGGCAGAGGAGAAGGCGCTCGCGGACGTCACTGCGAAGCAGGCCGACCTCGCCGCGCTCGCTCCCTCCGACGCCGACAAGAAGGCGCTCGCAGACTGGGAGGCGCAGGGCAAGACACCCGAAGTCGCCGTTGCGGGCGATGCCACGGTCGACGCGAACGCGGCGCTCGCGGCCGTAGAGCCTGTCGTCGACGCGTTCTTCCTCCCGCCCGAGGACATGCCCCTCGTCACAGAGGAGGCGGACAAGGTGCTTCCGCTCAAGGACCACCTCAACCCCAAGCACCTCGAGGCGATCCTCGCGTTTGCCGAGAAGTGCGTAAAGCCGGTGCTCGGAGAGAAGGACTCTCTCACGCGAATGGAGTGGAAGAAGGTGAAGGGTGCGTTCGCGCCCTACCGCGCGTGGACTGCCGCGAAGCCGGTGATGAACGCTGGGAAGAAGGGCGAGCTGGACGACGAGGAACGCGTGCTCCGCTACAAGCTGCATCTCGTGGAGTTTCTCGAGAACTACGTCAACATGCGCCGCCTCTACGACCTCAAGGAACTCGCCGTGTTCCAGACGGGTACGCTCCGCATCGACGCGAAGGAGATGAACCTCTGCTTCCACGTCGAGAGCGAGGCCGCGCACTCCGCGCTCGTCGAGAAGTCCAACTGCTGCGTCATCTACCTCAAGCTCTCGCGTCCGTCCGAAGGCGCGACTCGCCAGATATGCGCCGTCGTCACTGCGGGCGCGGTCGCGCAGCTCTACGTCGGCAGGAACGGCGTGTTCTACGACCGCGACGGCAAGGACTGGGACGCCGTTGTCACCAAGGTCGTCGAGGCGCAGGTGTCGCTCGCGGAGGCCTTCTGGGCTCCCTGGCGCAAGCTCGGCGAGGGAATCGCCGCGGCGGTGAAGAAGTTCCTCGGAGACAAGCAGGCGGCGGCGCAGAAGAACGTCGAGGCGGGGACGCAGAACGCGCAGGCGGGAGGCGCCGCGATGGCGAGCTCCGTCGCCGCCATCGGCATTGGCGTCGGCATGGTAGGCGCAGCGGCGGCGTCGCTGATGGCCGCGATTTCGAACATGACCGCGCTTCAGATCGCGATTTCCATCGTCGCGCTCATCCTCGTCGTGTCGCTCCCGAGCGTGATCCTCACGTGGTTCAAGCTGAGGAAGCGCGACATCGGCGCGATCCTCAATGCGTGCGGATGGGCGATCAACCGCCCGATGCGCTTCTCGATGAAGCGCGCGAGGGCGTTCACGATCTGCGCACCGTGCCGCATCTGCCGCGTCATCTGCTGGCTTGTCGTCGTCCTCGCGATAATCGGCGCGGCGCTCTGGCTGTGCTGTCCGTGCACGAAGAGCTGCAAGCCCGCCGCCGATAGCGCCACCCCGGCGCCTGCTGCGGAGACACCGGCTCAGGCGCCGGCTAATTGAGGCAGAGAAAGGATCACTTAAATGGGCGGACTTTGCGGCGTTGTTTCAAAGGGGGACGCGGTAAGCGACCTCTTTTTCGGCACGGACTACCATTCGCACCTCGGCACCCACCGCGGCGGAATGTGCGTGTTGGGTCCCGACGGATTCCAGCGCGCGATCCACAATATCCAGAACGCGCCGTTCCGCTCGAAGTTCGAGCACGACGTGACGCGCTTCGCCGGCAACGTCGGAATTGGCGTCATATCGGACACCGACCCCCAGCCGCTCGTGATGCACTCCAGGCTCGGCGCGTTCGCAATCGTGACCGTCGGCCTCATAACGAACATCGAGGAGCTCAAGAAGGAGCTGTTCGAGAACAATGCGCAGCTCCAGTATTCTACCACGAGCGGAATGGTAGGCCCGACTGAGGTCGTCTCCGCGCTCATCGCGACGCAGTCTTCTCTTGTCGAGGGCGTTCGCTATGTGCAGGAGAAAGTGAAGGGCAGCTGCACGCTCCTGCTCCTTTCCGATGACGGAACGCTCTACGCCGCTCGCGACCGCTACGGACGCACGCCGATCGTGCTTGGCCGCAAGGAGACGGGGTACATCGCGCTCCAGGAGAGCTGCGCGCTGCCCAACCTCGGCTACGAATACGTCAGAGACCTCGGTCCCGGCGAGATGGTTGCGCTTTCGCCCGACGGCGCAGAGACCGTGATCGAGCCCGGCGAGAAGATGGCGATATGCTCGTTCCTCTGGGTGTACTATGGATTCCCCGCCTCGTCCTACGAGGGGCGCAACGTCGAGATGGCGCGCTACCGCTGCGGCTCGGCGCTCGCCAAGCGCTATCCGGCAGAGGTCGACGCCGCGTGCGGGATCCCCGACTCCGGCACTTCCCACGCGCTCGGCTACGCGCACGAGGCGAAGATCAAGTACGCGCGTCCGTTCGTGAAGTACACGCCGACATGGGCGAGGTCGTTCATGCCGCAGGACCAGCGCCAGCGCGAGAAGGTCGCCTCGATGAAGCTCATACCGATCCCGGGGCTCATCAAGGACCGCCGCCTCGTGTTCTGCGACGATTCGATCGTGCGTGGAACGCAGCTAGGCAAGCAGGCAGACCGTCTCTTCAAGGAGGGCTGCAGGGAAGTTAACGTCCGCATCGCGTGCCCGCCGCTCCTCTATCCGTGCCGGTTCATAAACTTCTCGCGTTCGAAGAGCGAATACGACCTCATCACCCGCCGCTACGTCCGCGGACACGAGGGGGAGAACGCCGACATCGCGAAATACGTCGATTCCGAAGGAGAGCCGTACAAGGGCATGGTGGAATTCATACGCGAGAAGCTGAACCTCACTTCGCTCGCGTTCCAGACTGTCGACGATCTCGTCGCCGCGATCGGCCTTCCTCGCGAGCGGCTCTGCACCTATTGCTGGACTGGCGAGGACGTCTCGATGCCGGGCTCGTGCGCACACGGCTGCGCGGCGTGCCCTCACGACTGCGCCGCGAACAAGGGGAAGTGATCGCCGCCCGATGGCAAAGCGTGTCACACTGTTCGCGGGCCACTACGGCAGCGGCAAGACGAATGTCGCGCTCAATTTCGCGCGGCAGCTGAAGAGCGCCGTGCCGCGTGTCGCGGTCGCGGACTTGGATATCGTGAACCCCTATTTCCGCACGAAGGACTCTGCCGAGCGTCTCGCCGCAGAGGGGATCGAGCTCGTCGTCAGCGACTACGCGAACTCGAACGTCGACTTTCCCGCGATGCCGAAGGAGGCGTACGCGCTTTTCGCCGACCGCGCCGTCAGCGTCGTCGTCGATGTCGGTGGCGATGACCGCGGGGCGCTCGCGCTTGGACGGTATGTCGACGACATCCGCGCCGAGGGCGACTACGACATGCTCGCCGTCGTGAACGCGTCGCGCCCGCTGACATCTACGCCGGAGGATGCGCTTGACGTCCTCCGCGAGATAGAGGAGGCGTGCCGGCTGCCTTTCACCGGGGTCGTGAACAACACTAACCTCGGGCCCCAGACGACCGCGAATACTGTTCTGTCGTCGCTGAAGTATGCGGATGCGATCGCGGAGGCGCTCGGCATCCCGGTAAAGTTCACTTGCTGTCCTGCGTCGCTTGAACCAGAGCTGCGCGGCAAGGTCGAAGGGCTTTTCCCCATCGACATCCAGAAGATATACTATCAGCTTGAGGCCTGACTCTGCGCGAGGCCGTCTATGACGCCGCCGCAGAGGATGGTGCCATCTTCGCCGTAGATGACGGCGGACTGCCCGGGCGCGACGCCGAAGAGGTCGCACGAGGCGCGTAGGACGCCGTTCTCGACCGTGACAGGGCCGATTGGCTTCCCTGTCGAGCGGATCTTTACAAACCCTGTCACCGGCTCGGCAGTCTCAGCGATTCCCTGCCAGTTGAGGTTGCGGACGACGAGCGAACTTGATACGGCATCCTCGCGTCGGCCGACTACAACCTCGTTCCTGCAAGCGTCGATGCGCACGACGTAGAAGGGCGTGCCTCCTCCGATGCCGAGCCCCTGGCGCTGGCCCACGGTGTAGTGCCAGTAGCCGCGATGCGTCCCGAGCTTTTTGCCGTTCGTCGTCACGATGTCGCCAGGACGGTCCTCGGTGTCGAGAAGTTCGTTGCTGTCGCCCGAGTAGAAGTCCTGCGAGTCGGCTTTGTCCGCCATCGGGAGCCCCGCTTCGCGCGCGATCTCGCGCACTTCGCCCTTGGAGAGCGTGCCGAGCGGAAACATCGCCCGCGCGATTTGCTCCTGCGAAAGCCCCCAGAGGAAGTAGCTCTGGTCCTTCCCCTCGTCTGCGGCTCGGGCGATTGCGAGACGGCCGCTGCGCTCCACGATCCTCGCGTAATGACCCGTTGCGAACTTGTCGAAGCCAAGTTCCTTCGCGGCCATCTTCGGGAGAAGCCCGAACTTCATGTTGCGGTTGCAGACGATGCAGGGATTAGGAGTCCGCCCCGCCGTGCGCTCGCGGCGGAAGTAGTCGAGGACGATTTTCTCGTATTCCTCCGAGCAGTCGAAGACGCGGTAGTCGATGCCGAGCTTCGTTGCAAACGATTCCGCAGCCGCGATGTCCTCAGCTTCGCCCGGGCCGAAGCAGGCGTCTCGCTCGCCGCCCATGTAGCGGCCTTCGCGCCAGAGCTTCATCGTGATGCCGGTGACCTCGTGCCCCTCGCGCTTCAGGAGGAGCGCGGCCACTGCGGAATCTACTCCGCCCGAAAGCCCAACTGCGATCTTCATCTCTTTCTCCAGTGCGGCGAATCGCCGCGCACGTTCCACAGCGGCTCTTCGCCAATCGACTTGATGCGCCGCGCCATGCAGCCGCGGCAGAGGTCGGAGGCCTCGCCAATGCAGGGCTTTCCCGTGTACAGCTGGTAGTCCGCGCGGTAGCGCGTGTCCGTGACATTCGGCATGACGACGTTTGCGCCCGCGAGAAGTCCGCGTTCGCGTCCGTCGTCCGCGAGGGCTTGTAGCGCAGTCGCCGCGGCGATGTTTACGTCGTGGAGATAGAGCCGCGTCGCCGCGATCATCCTGAGGCCCAGCTCAAGCCGCTTTTTCGCTGCATCGCCGGCGAGCGACTGGCCTGCGCCAAGAGGCGTGTCGGGGTGGGGGATGTAGGGGCCCATGCCGATCATGTCTATGTCCTCAGCGGCGAAAAACTCGATGTCTGCGGCGAGGTCGTCCGTCGTCTGGCCCGGAAGCCCCGACATTATCCCTGTCCCGACCTGGTAACCGCATCGCCTGAGTGCCCTTAGCGAGTCGCGCCGTGCTTCCCATGAATGGCTCGCGGGATGGAGCTTTGCGTAGAGCTCCGGGTTTGACGTCTCAATGCGAAGTAGATAGCGATGTGCGCCTGCCTCTTTCCATCGGCGGTACGTTTCCTCCGTCTGCTCGCCGAGACTCAAGGTTATTCCAAATTCGTCGCCCGCCTCGTCGTGGATGCGGCGGACGACTTCTTCTGCGAACGCGACGCTCGCCTCGCTGGTCAGCTCTCCCGACTGGAGGACGACGCTGCCGTATCCTGCGTCCTTCGCGCGCTTTGCGGCGGCGACGATCTCGTCGGCCGTCATGCGGTAGCGGCGCACATTTGCGTTTGACTTGCGGATGCCGCAGTAGAGGCAGTCCTTTTCGCAGACATTCCCGAACTCGACAAGCCCCCTCAGCGAGACGCGAGGGCCAATCTCGCGGAGCTTCACGGCATAAGCCGCCTTGAAGAGCGCGTCCAGGTCTGGCCAGTCGATGAGCGCGGCAAGTTCGCCGCGCGTGAGCGTGCGCGGTGCGGCCGCGGCCTTTTCGAGAATGCCGTCTTCGCTCATTCGCTAGCTCCCTTCTTTGCTGCGCTTGATTCGTCGACGCCATATCCGAAGAGCGCGAAGTCGCCTTTGACGGGATCGTCCGGAAAGGCCTCCGCGAGCTGCGTCGTGAGCCGCCGTGCGACGGACATCGAGGTACAGGCGCTTGCGAGAAGCCCGAGCCGCCGCGCTTCCTGCACGACATGCGTGTCCAATGGGATGACGAGCGTGCGGCGGTCGATGAAGCCGGCCCAGAGCCCGAGGTCTACGGGCGAGTCGGTGCGGACCATCCACCTCAGGAACATGCAGACTCGCTTGCAGGCGGAATGCGGGTCCTTCGGCACGACGCCGCATGGCTCGCCTTCGTTGAATCGGCGGCAGATCGCCTCGACTGCCGCGGTGGCGTCGCCGTTCGCAGAGCCGCGCACAAAGCCGCCAAGCGAACCGTGCTGCTCCATTATCTCGCGGTAGCGCGCGAAGAAGCGGTGCATGTCGGAGTAGGTGAAGAATCGGTAGAAGCTGCGCGAATCGCCGTGCTTCATGTCGCGCTCAAACTTGCCTGTCCTGATCCAGCGATCCATATCGCCGCGGGCGCAGTCGAGGAGCCACTGTATGCGCGGAAGGAACTGGCTCCTCGCGCCGAAGCTGAGGCACGAGGCAACGAAGGCCGTCGCCTCCTGGTTTGCCGCGCCAGTCACGAGATGCATGAAGCGCGACGGATCGCCTTCGAGGAAATCCGCCTTTTCGTATCTCGCGGCGTATCGCCGCAGCAGGCGCTTTGTCTGTTCGTCCATCGTTCCTCCGCGTATGTCGAGGTTAACCCGGAACGACGAAAAGCAGGACGAGATTCGTCAGGTTGAAGAGGCCGTGGTTCAGCATCGGGCACCAGATGCGGTCGGTCTTCGAGTAGAGCCAGCACTGGGCTAGGCCGAAGAAAAAGAGTGCGATGAACGCCGCATTCCACCCGGTCAAGGCGAAGCCGCGTCCGTTGATTAGAGAGTAATAGTCGATGTAATGTGCGAACGAGAACAATGCCGAGGAGAAAACCACAAGTGGGAGGGCCGATGTCTTGGCGGCTATGCCGAAACGCCTCGCCGGCATCATGACGAGAAGCCATCTGAACAGGAACTCCTCCAATACCGGCATTATGAGCAGTACCTGCAGCAGTGTCGCGACCGTTATGGTAAAGTTCCGCGCGGAGTCGAATGTATGCATAAAGACATAGCGGACAGCCTCTACCTGGTGCTGGTCGGGGAGATCAATGCCGAAGAGCTTTGCGACGCCTTGCGTCAGAAAGCACAGGCCGATGGTCGCTGCTGCGATCACCGGCCAGGCCTTCAGCGCGAACTTGAGTTTATCGTTCATTTGCCGCATATTATACCATAACCGCGTTGCCATTACTTGGCTGCAATTGCCTTTTTGGAGCGGATTTGTTACAATGACGCAACATGAGACGTTCATCCAATATACTGGTTTTGCTGATTTGTATTCTGGCGTTTGCGCCATTGGCTGTGCGCGCAACGGCGACTGGCGCTGTTGTGCTGTGGCCGTCGGAAGCGACTGCGCTGCATGCACAGCCCGATTCGGTTGTCGCACCGCTGCCTGATGGTTCTATGGATGTGAAAACCGGTACGGAATACCGCTGGCCTGGGGTTCGCATGGACTTTGCCTGCGGCGAGTGCGACCTTTCGCAGTTCGGGCGTGTCGCTGTCGCGGTGAGCAACACCACCGACAAGGCCGTTGCAGTGAACCTAAGCGTGAAGAGTACTGGTGTGCAGGGGCAGACGCCGGGAGGGAAGGTGGAGCTTATGCCGCACGCAACTGGCGAGATAATCGTGGATCTCCGCAACATGCCATGGGCACTTGATGCGCCGCTTTCACTTGACGGCATGAGGGGCTTTCCCAAGACGCCGGGCGAGGGCTCGACATTCAATCTGCACCGTGTGCGCTCGTTCCACGTCTTTGTTGTCCAGCGAGGCGTAGATGAAGGCTTCAGCGTGCTGCGGGTCTCGGCAACACATTCGGGCGTGAGGCAGAAGATGCTGCCGGCCGCAGGATTCCTGCCGTTCGTCGACAAATACGGACAGTTCGCGCACGACGACTGGCCGGGAAAGATACACGACGACGGAGAGCTGGAGAAGTCCCGCAAGGACGAGGATGCGTGGCTGAATGGACATGCATGTCCAATTCCAGATACCGACAGGTTCGGCGGCTGGGCTGGCGGCCCCAAGCTGAAGGCGACGGGCTTCTTCCGAACAGAGAAGGTGGACGGCAAGTGGTGGCTTGTGGATCCAGACGGACATCTTTTCTTCTCTCATGGCGTCGATTGCGTAGGGCCGGGTGGCGCTACCGGCATAGGGCTTCGTGAGAAATATTTCTCGTGGCTCCCTGCGAAGGACGACCCCGACTTCGGGAAGTTCTGGGGGCGGGTCGACTGGCCGGCCGCTCACGGGTTCTACAAGGACAAGGCGCACCTTCCGTACGACACTTTCGACTTCTGCCGCGCAAACGCACGGCGCAAGTACGGGGCCGACTGGGAGCGCATCAGCGCGGAGCGGGCGCATGCGAGGATGCGCGCATGGGGGCTCAACACGATTGCCAACTGGAGCAATCCCGCGGTCTATGGCCTTCGCAGGACGCCATACACAGTCCAGATCAGCACGTCGGGGACGCCGCGCCTCGAAGGGTCGACAGGCTGGTGGGGGGCGCTGCCAGACCCGTTCAACCCAGAATTCGAAAGTACGCTTCGCAAGCGGGCGAAAGACATTGCAAGAACCATGCGTGACGATCCATGGTGCATAGGGGTTTTCGTGGACAACGAACTTTCGTGGAACGAAGAGCCGCGCATGAAAGACGTGGCTGAGCGGTATTTCGGCACCGTGAGAAGGGTGCTGCGCGATGAATTGCCCAACCACCTCTATCTCGGCTGCCGCATCGCCTGGGGGCGCGAGGTGATTTACGAGGCGTGCGCCAGGCATTGCGACGTCGTGAGCGTGAACATCTACGGCCGCGAACCTTCGCGCGACCTTCCTCCAGGGGCCGAGGACAAGCCGATGATAGTGGGCGAGTTCCACTTTGGCGCGCTTGACCGCGGGCTGTTTCACACGGGCCTCGTCGCCACGCGCGACCAGAAGGAGCGAGCCGCGTGCTACTGCGCCTTTGTCAACGCCTGCTTGGACCACCCGCGCTTCGTCGGTGCGCACTGGTTCCAGTGGCGCGACCAGCCGCTGACTGGGCGCTTCGACGGCGAGAACTACCAGATTGGCTTCGTCACCGTCACAGATGCGCCGTACCCAGAGCTTGTGGAAGCCGCGCGGAAGACGGCCTCAGGCATGTACCAGCGCCGGTCGCGTCACGCCATTACAAAGTATCAATAAGCTTTGTCTTTCTTCTCTTTGTGTCTGCCGCGCAGACCGTCGACGAGGACGCGCTTGCGCGGCGTGTCGCCGACGCGGTGGAGCGTCTTTAGCGAATCGCCGTCGTACTCGACATTCCACCCACGCCATTCGTTGAAGGCGTGGTAACACCAGTCCCAGCCATGCTCGTCAAAGAGCTCTATGCAGTCCTTTAGATACTGTTCCGCTCCTGGCGCCCACGCGATGGCCGAGAACTCGCCGACATATATCTTTGCGTCGTGCCGTTTTGAGAACGCGATGACAGGTGCGAGCTTGGCGCGGAGCATTTCCTTGTTCCAACCTCTGGAATAGTCGGGCCACCTGCTCGGCGGGCTCCATCCGTGCACCCCCTGATGCGTATATTCGGATGGTATGTACATGTGGATCTGGTAGATGACGTTTGGCATCGCGAGAGGCGACATGTACTCGTATGCTGGGGCGCTCGATGAGCAGTTGGCCTCCATGACAATCGTCGTGTCGGCGTCTATGCGGCGTATCGCCTCCGCCGCGAGTCGCTGTGCGTCCCAGTACGAGTATGGCACGACATGGCGGTTCTGGTGCGGTTCGTTCAGGAGGTCGTAGCCGTAGATGACGTCCGTGTTGCCCTTGAAGCGGCGTGCAATCTTTTCCCAGCACGAGACATAAAGGTCGAGACATGCCTTGTCCGAGAACATGCGCATCTCGGAATTGTCGCGAATGCTCCCCGGCGGCACGTGCAGGTCGATGCAGATCATCATGCCGCATTTCCGCGCCCAGCCGAGGACTTTCTCGAGGATGTCGAGTCGTCCATCTAGCCATTTCACGTACTCGTCGAAGTCAAGGTTTGCGTCGATCTTCTGGAAGTTGCGCGACATCTGGTATCGTCCGATTGTTCCACCCCACGAGGCGAGCGTCCTAATGTCTTCTTCCGTCGGGTCGAAGGGGAGCATTGCGCCGCGCAGCTGGCGGCGTTCCTGCACGTGCATCGGATATGAGACCTTGTAGTTCTGGTTGGTGCGAGGAAACTCGTAGAGCGTGTGAGGTTCGTATTTGAACGACGAAAGATCAAATTCAACTCTGCCTTCCACGTTCTGGAGACCAAGCGTTATGTCGACTTTGCTGATGGGCTTAGGGCCAAGGTCGGCGACAAGCTCAAGTATAGTCCAGTCGAAGTCTCCGCTTTTGTTGTCGGCCTGCGGCCATCTCGCCGCGCCGGCCGCAGGGTCGATGTAGTGGAACATGAACTTGAGGCCGAAGTACGACTTTTCCGACCGACCGATGCCACGCCCGCGTGCGCGGATAGTGGCGCGTACGCCGCCTGTCATGCCGCCGAGGTCGATCTTGCCGTGGACTGCGCCGCCTGTGCGTTTCCCTTGGGTGTCGACGATAGCAATGTTGCCTTTCCGCGTCGCGTTGTGGTCGAATGACCACTCGACGGCAGTGGCGGTGAGAACTCCGCACGCTGCTGCAACGACGGCAACAACTAACCGCGTGAACATCAGCGGATAATGATCCACAAGCCAGCGCGGATCAAATCGCCGTCAGGTCCGGCGACTGGGAAGGTCGTGTCGTAGTAGGGCGAAGTTGTCGATTTCGGGACATACGGCTTCTTCTCTACGAAGTCCCATAGCACCACAAGTCCGTTTGTCAGCTTCACGGGCCTAAAGTTGCGCACGAGCTGCATGTTTTCCCCGTTGGCGTCGCCCTGCCAGATCTTCAGGAAGTAGAACCGCGATGCGGCGGGGGATGTCGGTGTGCCCGCATCGCTGTCGTGCTTGGCGAAGAGGTAGAGCGTTCTGCCGGTATCGACATTGGTGGAAGATGTCTTGGACGAGTAGAGGGTCTCCGTCCCTGTGGCGTCGTCAATGGCATGGAAGGTCTGAGCCCCGACGGCAAACGAAACGCGAGCGTGGGTCGTGACTCCCGAATTCAGCGTGTAAACGTCCGGATCCGCCGAGTTCTCCGCATCCGTGTAAGGGTCATTCTTTTTCGGCCGATAGTAGGTGCCGTAGCCGAGTCCTACATTGCAGCCCCATGCATGATACCACATGTAGAACCGGGAGACGGCGTCGCTGCTTCCCCCATAAGAGGCAAGGAAAGCTTCCTCAACATTTGATGCTTTTTGCATGCTTGTCTCCTTGAATTCGGCGGTTGTGCCGGACTTGCCGATGACGCCGGTGTCGATGAACACCATTCCGTCGGTCTCCACCCAATCGACATAGCAGTCCAACTTCGTGGCGTCCTCTGGGAAGATGACTTTTCCTATCCGGGATTCGGGAATGTCGGGCGACGGGCGGTAGATGCTTTCCGTCACCGTGTCGTATAGCATCCCTTTGCCATTGACCTTGCATGGCTTGAAGTCGCGCACTTTCACGCCGCCCTGCCAGATTTCAAGTCCGTAGCACCTCGCCTGGGAACGCCAGCGCCAGTGGCTCGACGAGAAGAGGCAGAGGTTGTTGCCTGTATCGACGGTGCCTGCAATGTTCGTGTTCAAAACCTGCACACCGTTCCATTCCATCGTCTGCGATCCATCCGCAAAGGTCACGTCGAACGAATTCGTGACACCAACGTATGCCGGGACGTCGACTCCGCCATTTTGCAAGTGCATTTCGTCGCTGTTTCCGTATTGCGACAAGAGTACCGCATCTGATTCATGGAGCATGTGGAACCATAAGTTCGCGTTCTTGAGGTCTCTAGCTCCGAGATACGCCCGCTTGTTGCGCCAGAACACTGCAGCCGTATTTTCAAGGTAGCGATGGTTCTCGCGGTTCCAAATACGCGTCTTGCCGCCACCGTTTTCGTCCTCGGCCGTCCACATCATCACGCCCTTGGCCCTTGTTCCCGTGCGGGCGGGGACACCTGTGTCAAGCGTGTTGTTGCCATCGGACTCAATGTATTCGACGAAAACAACCTCCTTCGGCTTGACAGATTGCCTATGGACATTGTTGAAGACGAGCGGCGTGCCGAGTGAGTAGAAGATGCGCTTCGACACATCGTCGTAGAGTCCGGCGACGCCGTTCTTCAAGCACGGTTTGAAGTCGCGAACCTTTTGCCCATCCTGCCAGATCTCGAACCCGTAGCAGCGGGCCTTGGAATACCAGTCAGGCTGGCCGTTCTTGTTGATGGCGAAGAGGTAAAGCGAATAGCCAGTATCAATCGCAGTTGTATCGCTTGCCGAGTAAACAGTGTTGGTCACGCCGTCCGCCCCGATCTTCTGGATTTGACTACCGGCGTTGAGTTCCGTCTCAACCCAATACTTTTTGCCGAGAGTGAGCGTCATGCTGTTGTCCTTATGCGTTCCGTAACCGCACGTCATCTTTGAATTGTAGCTGTGCAGCATATAGAAACGGTTGTCACCCTTGCGCGAATCAAGAATGCTGTTGTCCTCGGACTTCAATATCGCGAACTCACCGATCACCTTCGTGCCAGAGCGACCGATAATGCCCGTGTCGATGTAGGCAGGTTTTTGGCCGTCGGCCTGTGCGGCAACACCCTGAGATTCCACGTATTCGATGTACTCGTCGGGGACTTCGCTGTTCTCGTCGCAGACGAGTTCGGTTCCGGAGATGGAGGAGTAGAAGACGTCGTTCTTGGCGTCGTACAGGCCGGGTTTACCATCCTTGATGCCAGGTTGGAAGTCACGCACAAGCACCATGTCGCCGCCATCCTCAGGCCCCTGGTAAATCTTCAGGCCGTAGCAACGCGTCTTGGACCTTCCGCCCACCGTTCCATCCGCGCTGTTGTTGGCAAAGACATAGAGGGTCCGTCCGGTATTGAGGCCCGTAAATGTCTTGCTCCAGGGGCCGATTCCGTCCACAGCGACGGTTGCTGTGCTTTCGCCTGCGCTGTTCGTTGCGGAGAACACGGCGGTGTAGTTGTACACGCGGTTCTTTTCCCACCGAGTCTCCCACTCATTCGACAGGAGAACCTTCGAATTTGTTCTCTGCGAGACAATCATGTTTCCGTTGCCGTTTTCGCAATAGCACATGTAGAACCGGGTGTTGTTGCTGTAGAGACCGCAGGCGACAAAGGCGCTATCGTTGGTTGTTACCCACTCGACCTTGGCCTCGATCTTGGTGTTGGGGCGGCCGATGATGCCGGTATCGACCCACTGCGAGCCTGTCGATTCGACGTAGCTCACCCACTTGTCGGGCTGCTCGGCGAAGAGGGGCAGAATCGCTCCTGCGCATGTGAAAACAGTCAGTACTTTCATCCGAATACTGCTCATGGCACCTCCAAGTTTGTTTCAGTTGGTAGTATTATAGCATATTCGGCAGAGGAATTGTGTATTTGTCTATGAGACGATGATTTTGGCGCCGCAACGCGATGGCTTGTGCTATACTATACGCGACTGGTGCAATGGGTGCATGCGGCGTAGAATATAAGGAGCATGAAACATAAGGAACGAAGAGGCAATGAGCGGTAGCACGGCAAATGGAGGGCAATTGCTTTCGCGGCGCGGTTTTCTGAGGCTTGGCGTCGCGGGTGCGGTTATGTCGGTGGTGGACTGGCGGCTCTGGGCGGCGTCGGAAGGACTGCCTGTATACTACGGCGAGCATCTTGCGAAGGTTGCCGCGCGCCTGCGCACATTGTCGAAGAGCTGCGACGACGCATTCTTCTTCATAACCGACCTCCACATCCCCGCCAACAGATGTGTATCGGGGCGCATCCTCGCCAAACTTATTGCCGAGACGGACGTTAAGAAGGTGTTGTGCGGCGGCGACATGCCTGAGGCTTTCGGTGGCAAGGCATCCGTGGACAAGACCATTGCTGCTTACCGCCGCGAATGGGTTGAGGCGATTGAGCGCGCGGGCGGCGAGTTCTATCCGGCGAAGGGCAACCACGACTTCACTATACGCGATAGTCCGAATGCGCAAAGTGGCTTCACGTACTCGGGCAAGGAGGCGCGCGACATCCTGATGGACACCGCAGCCGTCAGGGCGAACGCCGTCACGAACAAGGACGACCCGGAGGCCTGCTACTACTACGTCGACTTTCCGAAGGCGAAGGTGCGTTACATTGTCGCGGACACAACCGATAGTATTGCTACCGACCGATCCTTCTGGGCGGTGAAGTACGGTATGGGCGAGCGGCAGCTGAACTGGTTGGCGGAAAAGGCCCTTGCGACTATTCCAAGCGGTTGGGTGGTGCTGACGATGCAGCATATTCCGATGACGGACATTGTAAGCGGCGAATCTGGCAGCAAAAAACTGTTTGAGCCGTGGCGGACACTGCTCGAGGCGTACCAGCGCCGTGGAAAAGCGTCGGTTTGCGGTAGGGAGTACGATTTCGCCAAGGCCGAAGGCGTTTTGCTCTGCAATCTGACTGGTCACGAACATGCCGAGCGGCAGACGTATCAGCGCGGGCTGTGGCACATTACTCAGCCATGCGACGCTGCATATTCGGACTACATCGTCGGATCTTCCCCATGGTGCGCGAATCTGCCGAAGAAGGAGAAGGGGACGGTATTCGAGCAGACGTTCGACGCCGTTCACATAGACCACCGCAACAATGTGCTGCATTTCACAAGAATAGGCGGGGGTGGCGACAGGACAATACATCTCCAGCCGCTGCGCGTGGCGCCGGGAGAGGCGGTGAAGCTGTCGAAACTGACAATATCCGCTTGCGGGACAGATGTTAAATGGGGCTGCTACGACGCCGACCGGACGCGGCAGGAGCGCAATCTGGCCAACAAGTACCAGCATTTCTTCCGGTATTTTAACGATGTTGCGGAAATCACCGCAGACGGAACGCTCACGGCGAAGAAGCTCGGCGAGGCCGTCGTCCTTGCGATGCGTTCCGACGGCGGCAAAGAGCTTTTCCCATTGTTGATCGAGGCGTGATTTATTGCTCGCCGTGCTTCCCTCGCCAGTCGGTAAAAGGTCGCATTGTTGATGCTGCATCTGGGTTTTGGTATAATTGCTGCATAAGGAAAACGGGTTGGGGGAGAAAGGTCGCAGCATGATTGAAATGACAAGGAAAGATTTTACGCAAGGGCTTGCGGCGCTGTCGGCGACGGCAGTGTCGGGAAGTTTGTTTGGCCAATCGCATGAGGCCACAGGTGATGCCGATCTTGATTTGCGGCAGAGCGAGATCGACGCGGTGACGCCGCGTGATTTCATCGACTACTACAGTCCTGGGCTGGAATTGGGTGATGCGGCGCTGTCCGCGGCGGTCGCGAGGTTCCCCGCATTCGGGAGGTTGGAGGCGGCGTTCGAGAAGGTGTTTCGCGAGGCGAAGGAGACTATTGTCGCGGACGTGAACCATCCCGCCGTCTGGTATTTGTACAACATGGGGCTGGTCGTCAAGACGCCGGAAAAGATGTTCTCGATTGACATCCATCACCGTCGCGCCGAGGAGTTCGCGCCGCTCCTTGACTTTGCCCTCATAACCCACAACCACGGCGACCACTACACCGAGAGGTTCAAGGTTGCCATGGACAGGAAGGAGCACAAGTGCGTCGTAAACAACTTCTTCGACAACTATGGCGTGCGCGACTGGTCGAACGGCGGCTACACGCGGGCGAAATCCAAGACGTTTCGGTTTGGCGACGTTACGGTGATAACGGGGCTCTGCGACCACAACAGCTATCTGATCGACTACACCATGCCGTTTGAGATTCAGATTGGCGATTTCACGATCTACCATTCTGGAGACTGCAGCAACTACGAGAAGCTAAAAGTCAGCCGTCAGCCGGATTTGTGGGTAGTCCATCCACGTTGCGGCATGAACGCGGTGGAAGGTGCACGCGAGGCGCTTCATCCCAAGAAGGTCGTGCTTGCCCATCTTCAGGAAATGGGACATTCTAAAGGGCGTTACCGCTGGACCTACCGCGATGGACTGGACGAGAAAGCCAGACTCGAGGAGTCTGGCTTCGCGGCAGTTATGCCGCTCTGGGGCGACCGTCTCGCGTGAACCCAGTGGGGACAGGCCCCGCGAAACATGCGTTTTGCAGGGTTTCTTAGTTCGCGACCTGCGCTTCCGAGCCGGTACCGCGAATCTTTATGTGGAGCTCGCGGAGCTGCTGCTCCGTCACGTAGTTCGGCGCGCCCATCAGGAGGTCCTGCGCCTTCTGGTTCATCGGGAAGGCGATGACCTCGCGGATGTTGGGCGTGTCGGTGAGGAGCATGACCATGCGGTCAACGCCGGGAGCGATTCCGCCGTGCGGCGGCGCGCCGAACTGGAACGCGCGGTGGAGCGCGCCGAACTTCTTCACTACGTCGTCCTTCGTGTAGCCCGCGATCTCGAACGCCTTGTACATCACCTCGACCTGGTGGTTGCGGATCGCGCCCGAGGAGAGCTCGATGCCGTTGCAGACGACGTCGTACTGGTACGCCTCGATGGAAAGCGGGTCCTTGGTGTTGAGCGCCTCAAGCCCGCCCTGCGGCATCGAGAAGGGGTTGTGCGAGAAGATGATCTTGCCGGTCTCGGGATCCTTCTCGAAGAACGGGAAGTCGACGATCCAGCAGAAGCGGTAGACGTTGTGTTCGCGGATGTCGTTCGTCATGTGGTCGGCGATGTCGGTGCGGACGAGCCCGGAGAGGCGGTTGCACTCGTCGACGTCGGCGGCCATGAAGAACAGCGCGTCGGTCGGTTCCATGCCGGAGATCTTCTTCATCTCCTCGAGCTGGTCTGCCGAGAGGAACTTCGCGATTGGTCCCTTGAGCTCGCCTTCCTTCGTCCAGCTGATGTAGCCGAGTCCCTTGCCGCCGTTCTCCTTGACGAATGCCTCGCGCTTGTCGAACCAGGTCCTCGTCTCGACGCCGACGATTCCCTTGACGAGAAGGCCCTTGACGAGCCCGCCGTTCTTGACGCAGGCCGCGAACGCCTTGAAGTCGGCCTTCGCGAAGAAGTCGGACATGTCGATCCACTTGAGCGGATTGCGGAGGTCGGGCTTGTCGGAGCCGTATGTCATCATCGCGTCGCGGTACTTGATGCGCGGCCACGGCGCCTCGGTGCACTCCCAGGTGGAAAACTTCTTGAAGGTCTTGCCTACGACATCCTCGACAACGGCGAAGATCTCGTCCTGCGTCGCATAGGACATCTCGATGTCCATCTGGTAGAACTCGCCGGGGCTGCGGTCGGCGCGCGCGGCCTCGTCGCGGAAGCACGGCGCGATCTGGAAGTACTTGTCGAAGCCCGAGACCATCAGAAGCTGCTTGAACATCTGCGGCGCCTGCGGAAGGGCGTAGAACATGCCGCGGTGGATGCGGCTTGGCACGAGGTAGTCGCGCGCGCCCTCGGGCGAGGAGGCGGTCAAAATCGGCGTCTGGAATTCGTGGAATCCCTTCTCCCACATCTGCTCGCGGAGGAAGCGGATGACTTCCGAACGGAGGATGATGTTCTTGTGAAGCTTCTCGCGGCGAAGGTCGAGGAAGCGGTACTGGAGTCGGACATCCTCGCTCTCGTCGGCCTTTTCGTCGGGAATGTAGAGGGGCGTCACCTGCGAGGCCGACTCCATGACGAGCTCGTTCGCCTCGATCTCGATCTCGCCTGTTGGCAGCTCGGGATTGATCGTGTCGGGAGTGCGGAGCTTCACCTCGCCCGTCACCGTGATGACCGATTCCAAGTGCGCCTTCTCGACGAGGCCGAAGAAGCTGCGCGAGGGATGGACGACGATCTGCGTGAGCCCGTAGTGGTCGCGGAGGTCCACGAAGAGGATGCCGCCGTGGTCGCGGAGGCGGAACATCCAGCCGGAAAGTCTGACGGTCTTGCCCGCGTCGGAGGCGCGGAGCTCGTTGCATGTGTGTGTACGATAGGGATGCATCAATTTTCTCCTGAAAAATTGCCGTATTATACCATAAATTGGCGCATCGTGCCGAGACGACTACGCAATTGCGAGCATCGCCTCGATCGCCCGGCGGGCACGGGTTGCGATGTCTTCCGGCACCGTGACGCGCGTTTTCATCTCGCGCAGGGCTTCTGCGAGGTTTTCGAGCGTCGTCTTTTTCATGTTGGGGCAGACGAGCCTGTCGTTGACCGGATGGAAGACTTTGCCGGGGTTCTCGTTTCTCAGGCGGTGGAGTATGCCGACTTCAGTTCCGACGACGATTTCCTTCGCGGAGGACTCGCGGGCGAACTTGCACATTCCGCCGGTGGAGAGCTTCTCGTCCGCCGCGTCTCGCACGTCGCGCGCACACTCCGGGTGGACTATGACGGGGGCGCCGGGATGGGCGGCTCTCGCGTCGGCTATGGACTTTGCCGTAAGCGCGGCGTGAGTAGGGCAGTAGCCGGGCCAGAGGATGTACTTCCTTCCGAGAAGCCCCATTATGTGCGAGCCGAGGTGCTGGTCTGGAACGAAGATTATCTCGTCGTCTGGCGCGAACGTCGCCATTACGCGCTCTGCATTGCCCGAAGTGACGCAGATGTCGCACTCGGCCTTCACCTCCGCGGTGGAATTCACGTAGCAGACTGCCTTTGCGCCTGGATGCTTCGCCTTGAGTTCGCGAAGCTGCGCGCCCGTTATCATGTCGGCCATCGGGCAGCCGGCGGTCGGGTCTGGGATGAGGACTGTCTTCTGCGGATTGAGGATTGCCGCGGTCTCGGCCATGAAGTAGACGCCGCAGAAAACTATCACGTCGGCGTCGACCTGTGTCGCCCTGCGCGCGAGCTCGAGCGAGTCGCCGGTGAAGTCTGCGGCGTCCTGCACCTCGGCACGGCAATAGTTGTGCGCGAGTATTACCGCGTTGCGGCTTTTCTTTAGGCGTTCTATCTCTTCGTTCATTGTCCCGATATTATACCAAAATTGCCCCTGCGCATGGGCGGGCGATCGCTGGTTTTGGTATAATATCCGCATGAAAACGATAGCATTGGCAATTGCTGCGCTTGCGGCGCTCGGATCATTTGCGGAGACTGTGACGTGGGACTTCCCGCGCACCGGCAGCTGCCATGAGGGAATTGCGTTCGGCGATGGAAAGACGGGCGTTCTCGTCTGGGGCGGCGGAAATGAGATTCGCCTCACCGTCGGGCGCTCCGACCTCTGGGACCACCGCGGCGGATATTCCTGGACTCCGGAGCAGAGCTACACGAACATCGTCGCGGCCGTCCATTCTGGCGACAAAGACCGCCTCTATGGACTCTTTAAGAAGGAGACGCCAAAAGGCGAGCCGCGCAACCCCTACATGCTTCCCTTGGGCCGTGTCGTCATCACGCTCAAGGACGGGTGGCGCCTCGAGCGCGGCGAGCTCGACACGTCGACGGGACTCGGCCGTCTCGAGCTCTGGTATCCGGCGATAAAGAAGGGCGACGGTACCGCCTTTGTGGAGATCGCGATGTCGAAGAAGGACGGCGGCGTCTTCGCGATGAAGTTCCCGAAAGGCATCGAATTCGAGGCAAAGACGATCCCCGCGACCGACTATCCCGTCTACGAGCGGAAGCTGAAACCGCTCGGCTTCGAAAAGGCGAGGGTGTTCGACGGCGCGGTTCCTGACGCAGGCGGCTTCAGGTGGAAGCTTCCCGCGGACGATCCGGTGTGGCTTTCGTGGGCGAAGAAATCCGGCGTCGTCGCGATCAAGACAGGGCGAGGCGACAAGGTTGTCGCGGATGTCCTCATGACGGCCGCTTTCGACGCCGTCGCGAAGGAGTCCCGCGAATACTGGGCGAAGTTCTGGGCGGAAGGCGCGCGCGTGAAGGTGCCCGATCCCGTGATCCAGCGCGTCTACGACTACGGCATGTACCGCTTCGGCGCGATGACCGATCCGGACGGCGTTCCTGCGGGGCTCCAGGGCGTGTGGCTTGAGGACGACAGGCTCGTTCCGTGGAACGGCGACTACCACTTCAACATCAACGTGCAGGAGTGCTACTCGCCAGCGTTCCGCGGCGGGCACTTCGAGAACCTTCTGCCGCTTTTCAGGATGGTCCTTTCGTGGCGGCCGCTTCTCAAGGACAACGCGAGGAAATTCGTCGGCATCGACAATGGCTATGTCCTTCCCCACTCCGTCGACGACAGGGGTGTCTGCATCGGCGGGTTCTGGACCGGCACAATCGACCACGGCTCGACGGCGTGGGTCGCCGCGATGATGATGAAATATGTTCGCTACTCGGGCGACGTCGAGTTTCTAAAGGGCGGAGCTTTCGACTTCATGAAGGGCGCGATGAATGTATATCGCGCGATGATGGAGGAGGAGAACGGCAAGCTCACGCTCCCGCTCGGGCCATCTCCGGAGTGGGGCGGAGCAGACGTGAGAAGCGCGGTAGGGCGTGACCCCAGTTTCCAGCTTGCCGCCGCCCACCGCCTTGCGCGCGATCTCGTCGACGCGGCGAAGCTCCTTGGCGTGCAGCCCGACGCGATGTGGCTCGACGTCGAAAAGCGTCTGCCGCAGTATTCGGCGGGAGGGAGCGGCATCGAGCTCTTCCGTGGCCAGGCGCTTACGGAATCGCACCGCCACCACTCGCACATGGCGGGGTTCTATCCGTTTGACACGCTCGACCTCTCCGACAAGGCGACGCGCGACATCGCGGCGAAGACGTACAACACATGGGTCTACCGTGGAACCGGGCTTTGGTCCGGCTGGTGCGTTCCGTGGGCGTCGATCCTCAACACGCATGTCGGGAACGCCCAGGCGGCGGCGGAGCTTCTAAGGTCGTGGGACGCATACTTCTGCAACCCTGGACATGGCTCGCTGCACAATGCGTATGCGCCCGGATTCTCGACGTTCACGATCTTCGGCAGTTTCGCCGGCTCTGGCGACGGGCAGATAATGCAGATGGACGGGCAGTGCGCCGCGGCGACGGCCGTCCTCGAGATGATGGCGCACGAGGTGAACGGCAAGGTCGAGTTCTTCAAGGGCTGCCCCGAGTCGTGGCGCGAGGTCTCGTTCGAGAATCTCGCGCTTTCCGACGGCCGCCGCGTCAGCGGGAAGCGCGTCGACGGCAAGGTGTCCGTAACGCCTGCTCTCGGGCTGTGAGAAATCTTCGGGGTCGTGTCATTTGCGATGCAGCGGCTTGACAAGAGGATACTCGAACTTCACCCCGACTTTTCGCGGTCGCGGATAGAGGGGCTCGTCAAGACCGGGCACGTCACGGTAAACGGCGCCATCGCCGCCAAGGCGGGGATGAAGGTCTCGGAGTCCGACGACATAGAGGTGGAGATTCCTCCCCCTGTGCCTGCGATTCCCGAGCCTGAGGACATTCCTCTCGACGTCGTGTTCGAAGACGACGACATTGTCGTCGTGAACAAGGCCCCCGGAATGGTCGTGCATCCGGCGCCGGGCCATTTCTCCGGCACGCTCGTGAACGCTCTGCTGCACCACTGCCCGGCGCTCGCCGGAATCGGCGGCGTGGCGCGGCCGGGAATCGTCCACAGGCTCGACCAGGACACATCGGGGCTCATCGTCGTCGCGAAGTCGCAGAAGGCGATGGAGGGTCTTACGAAGGCGTTCGCCTCGCACGCGAACATCGAAAAGACGTACCTCGCCGTAGTGCATGGACGGCCGCGGCTCGACTCGGGACGGATCGAAAACCTCATCGGGCGTCATCCGGTCGACAGAAAGCGCATGGCGATCGTGGAGAAAAACGGCAAGGTCGCCATCACCAACTGGCAGGTGGCGCCGGCGCGGGCTTCTGGGCCTGCCGGCCGCCAGAATCCTTTCTCCGTCGTGATATGCCGCATCGAGACGGGCCGCACGCACCAGATACGCGTTCACATGGCCTCGCTCGGCTGTCCGGTTGTCGGAGACAGGACATACGGCAAGTCCGCGCTTGACAGGCGTCTCGACCCTCCGCCGGCGAGGCAGATGCTCCATGCGTGGAAGCTCAGGCTCTGGCATCCGACGAAAGGCGTGCAGCTGTCCTTCGAAGCCCCTATCCCCGCCGACATGCAGCCATATTGCAATGAAGCCGCACTCCTGGTGCGTCCGTAAGTGTCCTAGTCGGAGAGAAACGCAAACTTCTTGTAGAATATGACTTTTGCGGGATCCGTCCTCAAACCTTCTGCGTAGTGCTGGTTTGCCTTACAATGTGCGGCCACGGTTCGGATAACGGTACTCACCCCTGCCTTCGGCATGGGGATATGCGCCGTCAGATGTATAGTGGTGGCGCGTACGCGGAGGTGGTGTTTCGGCTTAGGGCTCGCTAGCTTTGCCGCGGATACGCGGCAAAGCTCCGGCGAAAAAGCCGGTGGCGACATCGATTTCGCGGTCTTTCACATTTTGCCAGTGCCGTCAAGCCTCTCGGCAA
>Ga0256405_10003042_pt1 | contig 35945 bp, 38 predicted proteins | sample RumenRJG_02DNA_FD_189096 | JGI IMG/M metagenome (GOLD analysis project Ga0256405, IMG submission 189096) | Bovine rumen microbial communities from Lethbridge, Alberta, Canada - RJG_02 | ecosystem: Host-associated > Mammals > Digestive system > Stomach > Rumen | place: Canada: Alberta...
AAACCTTTATGTGAGTGTCACGGATATAAACAACGTCCAGAACAAGGTGAAAGTACGCGATGAGAACAGTACGTTCTAAATCCGTTGAACAAAATTAAATAATTTTATATTTCTTTTAAAATCATTTGATGATGGATAATTTACCATTGTATGAGGCAAAAATAACCGATTTGAGCGAAGGCGTTTACGCAATCGCGCTTGTGGATTATCCTGCGGTTGAGAGCAATTTTATGGCTTTCAAAAGCGAAAAGAAACCGCTTATGTATTCCGTTCAGAATGAGGAACAGCATGTGATTTTCGGTGTGCTTATGAGGGCGGACTGGCCTATCTATAGGGTCGGAAATTCTGGGTATGAGTATTATATTATCTATTCAAAGGATACTGTAAGACAAATGGCGCAGAAAATGCTCAGTGACGGTGCGCAGAATTCTTTCAACGCCATGCACAACCTTGCTAACCCTATTCCCGGAATTGAATGCTTCCAACTATTCTTGAAGGACGTTGAGAAAGGCGTAAATCCGGCCGGATTTGAAGACATTGAGGATGGAAGTCTTTTCGGGGCTTTCAAAGTGAACAATATCGAAGCTTGGCAGGCTATAAAGGACGGGACTTTCAAGGGCTTTTCAATCGAAGGTTATTTCACGGTGGATGAAGCAAAACAAATTGAAAATAAACAATCTAAAAACCAAAAGAATACTATGTCAAAATTAAAGAACGCATTGCGCAAACTTCTTGCTGAATTTGGCGAAGTTGAAACCAACAAAGGCATTCTTTCCTATGAAGGTGAGCTCGAGGTTGGTGTTGAGGTCACTATTGACGGAGAAGCGGCTGCAGACGGCGAATATGAGGCAGAGGACAAGATAATTGTTGTCGCTGACGGAAAAGTCGCTGAAATCCGCGAAAAAGAGGCACCGGCAGAGGAAACCGAAGCACCCGCAGAGGAACAGGAAAATGAGGAAGAAGCCCCTGCAGAGGACAAGCCCGTTGAGGAAGTTGTTGAGGAAGTTGTTGAGGAACAGACACGCGACCTCGCTGCTGAAATTGACGCGCTCAAAGCTGAAATCGAATTGCTTAAAGAGCAAATCGCAGAGCTTGTCGGAGCACCCGTTGACCCGCCTGTTGAGGAACAGTTTGAAGCTGTCAAGGGCAAGAAAGACAAGAAATCGAAGATTGAGCAGAGAATGGCTTACCTTCGCAAGTAAGAGAAACACAGACTTGATGTGAAAACCGGATCCGAACAGGTTCCGGTTTTTTTATATTGTCCGTAATATAACAATTTTTCTGAGATTTCCAAATTTATTTTCAAAAAAATGAACAAGCTTTAAACAAATTATATTACAGGTTAAACGCAAATAAAACTAATAATCAATAATAAATAACAGTTTATAAACATGGCTACACAAAATCCGATTGTTTCTACAATTACCGGTTACGTTGAACAGCACAGCGATGAGTTGCTTGTTGCTTCCGTTCTTGGCGCACGTTCAGCCAAAATGTTCGACCTTATGACTGGCTTGAAGGGCCCGGCTAAGCTTAACTACATGGAAACCAATCCTATTCTTCAGGATGCTTCCGAATGCGGTTGGTCTGAAAGCGGTTCTACCGAATTCACCCAGAGGCAGATTGATCCGAAATATTTGAAGATCAATATGGCTTTCTGCGACAAGAAGCTTCTTCCTACTGTTCATCAGCATGAGGTTAAAGTTGCAGCTGGCATAAAGAACCTTCCTTTTGAGGAGGAATGGACAAAGAACATTGCCGACAAGGTTGCTGCTGCTATCGAGCACCTTATCTATTTCGGAAAGGGCTCTAATGACAATGAGTTTGACGGTCTTGTCACTATTCTTGAAGCCGCAAGCGCTGTAACTACCAACGTTTCAGCCGTTACCGGCACTTCTGCTTACGCTTTCCTCAAGGACGTTGCGAAGGCAATCCCTGCACAGGTGAAGAACCCTGTTATCCTTGTTTCTACTTCACTTTACCGTGAGTATATGCAGGATCTGGTTTCCGCTAACCTTTATCACTATGACCCCGCTGACGGCGCTGACGGTTACAAGCTCCCTGGAACCAACATTCAGGTACTTGGCGTTGAGGGTCTTATCCCTGCTGTCAATGATCAGTATGACTACGCTCTTGCAGGCGCAATCGAAAACTTTGTTTACGGTGTTGACCTCGAGGGTGACAGCGATACCTTTGACATTTGGTACTCAAAGGATAACAAGGAATTCCGCCTCGATTGTGAGTTTATCGCAGGTACTCAGGTGAAGTTCCCTGCTGAGGTTACTGTCGGAAAACGCGCACGCGCTTAACAATCCCTACAAGGGGCGGGACAAAATAGCCCCTTTTTTTATAATTCATTGAAAAATAGATAAATAATTATGGGATATTGCACAACTTCACTCAAAGCGATTGCTTATGACTGCTCTGCTTCGAAGGGCGGAATTGTTGACGCTTATATCACTAATTACAAGGAGAACTTGTTTACAATTGGTGATGACGGGTCTGGCAATAGCATTGTAACCGCAGTTGAAACGGCCAACACTACATGGTATCGCTACCAATTCCGCAGGAACACAGGTTCTTTCACTTCTACGCTGAACGTGGATGATGCAAACGGTGTGAACTACGTTTCTACCGAAATTACATTGCAGTTCACCCGCATGGAGGCAGCAAAGAGGGCCGCGATCGCTAGTTTGGCACTCGGAGGCGTGGCGGTTCTTGTAAAGGACGCAAACGGTATTTGGTGGGCGTTTGGTGTCGAAGCCCCTGTTTACGCTTCAAGCGGCACGGGACAGACCGGCACTGCTGCTACGGACGGTAACTTCTACAACATTGTACTTACCGATGAGCAATCCACCTTCCCTTATTCTGCTTCTGCAGACGCAATACCGACTGCAACGGAATAAGACACATAAATCAAGTAAGAGCACCGCAGGAAAACAACTTGCGGTGTTTTTATATTTCTTAAAAAATATTACTGAAACATGGCGAACTGCATTAAAATCAAGGGGGAAGCACCTTTTCAGGTATTGTCTCATTCCTTCATTGTAAGCCCTTCAAATGAGGGCTACACACTCAATTACAGCGCGGACGGCGAACATTGGACTGCATGGTCTGCTTCAACCCCGGCTAGTGAAAATCTTATTGTGAACGGCGTGGCATGGGGCACGTATATCAAACTTGCCGGCAATAATTCTGATGTAAAAGTCTCCTACTAATTATGATCATAAATATCAATGGAGGTAACGGAGGCGGGGGCGGCGGCTCTTACACGCTTCCTATCGCGTCTGCAAGCGTGCTTGGAGGCGTGAAGGTAGGCTCAGGGCTTACCATTGACAACACGGGCAGGCTTTCCACAGAGGCGCAGAGCGGAGCAAGCGAGGATTGGGCATGGTATTCTGTAGAGGAATACAATGAGCTTTCCAAGAATGAAAAGAGGGCGATTTATGAGGAAATCAAGGCGCTTGTGGAAAGCGGCGAAACAAAAATCGGCTTCTATTCCTATACTGAGGAAACCGATGGAGATGACAACCCTATTCTTAACTATGAGAGGTACGTTTTCAGCCACTATCAGGATGAACAAATCTACTTTCAGGGTGTCTTTGCCTACCGCAACATTGAGGATGATGAGGATAAGAACGGATATTTTGTATCCAAATGCCTGCGGCTCGATTTAACCCACATGGAGTGGTACAACTATGACAGCATCGATGGAGGTGGTTCTGGCGACAGCAACTACGTAATTGTTGACAGCCTCGAAGACATTGATGAGCCTACTGAGGGCCTTATGGCTTGGGTAAAGACTGAAAGCGCGGTTTCAAGCACCTACAAAATCTATATCTCGGATCCGAACAGTTGGGAAGGATGGGACGGAGACCGTCCGGAGGGAATGCTCGGACACTTCACGGACGGAGTGAATGAGGACTTGAACCTCTATCTTTCAACCGACAATTTCTATTGGGATTGGGATAATAGCGGCGAATGGAGGACAAGGGAATACTATGGAAGCTTTATCCCTTACCGCACCCACAACGTTGACGGCACGGGCGGCGCTTGGTTTGAGACAGGTGAACTTCCTGAGGGAATTACTTTTGCACCCGCTAGCGGCGTTTCCAATGAGGCTATCACAGCCGCAACCTATTTAAACGGAGTGTCTTATGTTTACCGCAACGGCTCTTGGAAGAAAATGAGCGCGGTTTATTTCATTAACCGCAATCAGTTTGTTGACAGCGCTGAAACCGTGGCTTTCCATGATCAACTCCAAAGGGATTTGGATGGTGGAAACGTGCCTGTTATCTTCGAGACCCAAATGGGAATTACCCTCAACTATGCGGGTGTCGAATTCAAGGGCCTCAAGTTCTACGGAAACATTTGGAACAGCGCTGCTCAGATTATAATCGCGGGCGCTGACGGGTACTTTGACAGTGAGGGCTTCAATCCTGCGGGTATAAAATGGGATGAGGGGGCAGTGGCTGACACAACCCAGTATCAGCGCACTATCGAACTGTCAAGCGGAGGTACTTTCAGCAATCCTGATCAATTAGCAATGTTTGCCGAGGAAAACCACACCGACACAATCATATTCAAAATGGATGGTGACTATGGCACATGGAGCCAGGCTCCGGTAAAATACGTCTATCGCACGCGCTCTCAGGAAGAAGACCCGCTTGTATATCACTTCGCGGTTGAAATCCCTGTCAACGGCACTCTATACAGGGGCGTATGGCATTTGACGGAGAATGATTGGGGCAATTATGTAACCGACACTTGGGCTGCTGTCAGTTAAAAAAACCAACGGCTGATTTCAAAAACAGCCGAAAAACACAATCCGCCGTTTAACCAAATTTCGCTACCGATTAGACAGGATTGTTTTAGGGGCACGGGATGAAACGTGCCCTGTTTTTTTATATTGCCCTAATATAAAATAATTTTCGACAATTCCAAATTTTTAGGAACAAAACGGCGGGTTTTTATATTTCATAGCGAGAACAATTATTTTTCAATAATGATTAGAATTGAGGATAAACGCACTATAAATGTTACATTTTTCCCTAAAAACCGCACTGATTTCAATGCAACTTTGCTCAAATTGAGATCAGAGGTCACTTTGGAAGAATATGAGTTCACGGTCGAAGATATTTCCGGTTACAGGGACTATTTCACGTTTGCCGTGGATTTTTCAAACGTTCCTGATGGGGAATACATTTATGAGATTACGGATGGGACTATCAAGAATTGTGGTCTTATCCGTTTCGGCGCGCTAGGCACAAGCGATACGGAGTACAAGCCCTCAAGGACTAACATACAATACACACCAGATTTTTAATTATGGATGTCAAAAAAACTGAACAGACCGTAAACACGGAACAGACAGCAAGCAAAATCGCAGTTTCATTCGCCGCGATTGACAAGGACTATACGGACAACATTGTTTCTTCGGAAGAAAAGGAAGTCCGTGGAAGGGGCTTTTGGACATGGGGTGAGGAAAACAAGTATCCTGAATACCTGTTTTCCCTGTATAATGAAGTTACAACGCTGCGTACAATCATAAACGGTATAGCAGATTACGTTGTAGGTGAAGGCATTGAATGCAATTCAACCATATTTTTCAACGTTGAGGATCTGGTGAAAGACCTTGCGATTGACTACGGGATTTACGGAGGTTTCGCGCTGCAGATTAAACGCAACGTTGCAGGCGATGTTGTATCGGCAAGCTACATAGACATTAAAAATATTCGCTCCGACAAAAATGGTGAATATTATTGGTATTCAGAGGATTGGAGTAAATCTTACGGGCGCGTTGACACTGTTGTTTACCGTGCTTTCAAACCGTTTGAAAAGTTCTATGAGGATGAGAAAACAGGCGAAAAGAAAGTGATAGGGACTTCGATTTTAGTCTTCAAGACTTCACACGGAACTATTTATCCGAAACCCGCTTACGCAGGTGACGGGTGCATAGCCGCGGAAACGGAAAGGGCCGTGAATGAATACCACCTTAATTCGATTAAGAACGGCTTTTCAGGTTCTTACATCATCAATATGAACAATGGCATTCCCGAAGATCGGATCAAGGAAGAGGTTGAGAACAACTTCGCCGAAAAATTTACGGGATTTCAGAATGCCGGCCGGCCAGTCCTATCCTGGAACAGGGGGAAGGAAAATGAAGCTACAATTCAGAGGATAGAAACCGATGACTTCGGAGAAAAGTATTCCGCACTTGCGAAGAACTGCAAGCAGGAGCTTTACAGCGCCTTCCGCTCACACCCTGTTATTTTCGGACTTCCTACGCAGGATACGGGCTTCAATGATCAAGACTTCATGGAAGCTTTCAAACTGTTCAATAAAACTGTTGTGCTTCCAATTCAGAAACGCATTTGCAATGTGTTTGACAGGATTTCCGGGAAATCTGATACGCTTTCAATAAAGCCGTTTGCCATTGACTGGGATGAGACGGATACAAAAACGGAGGTAAACTGATATGGTATTCTTGACAAGCGAGGACTTCATAAAGTCCGTGACAAATTTAAGCGACAATATGCAGGGCAAATTCATGCAGCCTGCAATGAGGGAGGCGCAGACTATTGACCTTCAAAACATTATAGGCGAAAAAATGCACAAACGCCTTCAGGAACTTGTTGAGACTAAGGAGATTGACAATGAGGAAAACGCGGCTTACAAGGGACTTTTGGAGGAATGCCAGTACTTCCTTGCTTATTCGGTGATAGTGAAACTTATACTGATAAGCGCGGTTAAGATTGACAATGTAGGCCCTTCCGCAACGGGTGATGAGAGGATAACAAACCTTACTTTGGAGGAAACCTTCAACCTGCAGAAGATTTATCAAGACAAGGCAGATTACTACGCGCTGCTCCTTCAAAAATACATACTCAAAAACAAGGCGGAACTTCCGGAGATATGCGAGAACACATGCAAGGATATTCACGCAAACCTTTGCAGTGCGGCTTCCGGCGGTCTTTGGCTTGGAGGAAAAAGATCAAGAATAGTACGCTAATATGAAACTGCTTGACTTCATAACAAAACTTAATTCCTGCGCCGCAAAAGTGCCTAATATGGGACACATTTGCGGTGGGAATATCTATGAACTGAATGAGTATCAGAACGTCAAATACCCCGCTTTCTGCGCTACGCAGGGACAGCATTCGCAGGAGGGAGATTGGCGCTACTATAACTTTACCCTGTTCTACGTTGACCGCCTTGTTTCAAACAAACGGAACGCGGTTGAGATACAGAGCGAAGCCATTGATGTGCTTTCAAACATAATCAATGAAATTGAATACTACGGCATAGAGATAAACGGATCCGTTCTGTATGATGTGTTTACGGAAAGGTTTGAGAGCGAGTGCGCAGGTGCTTTCTGCACGGTCACTTTCGCGGTTATGAAAGATGACGTTTGCCCTGAATGGTACAAGGATCCTATCCGCAAAATCTACTACACAATGGAAGAAGGACGCTATCTTGAAGACAGCGACTTTGAGATTTCTGGCGATGCGAGATTTCTTTACAATGACAAGGAAAACGGCGTTATAGCCTTTATTGTTATGGATCCGAAAGGACAAGTCACTTTCAATCGCGTAAAAAGCTTACCGTATCTTAAAACAATAGATTTTTCGGATATTGACACGGAGTTCCGACTTGGTTATTGGGGAAAGAGTTTGACCACTGCCAGTAGATTGGAAAGCATAGTTTTCCCTGACACGCTTACCTATCTTGGGCCTATTAGTGGTGTGTTCTCATCCGTTACGCTTCCTGCCAGCGTTACATACATAGAAAATGCAGCATTTAGAAGTTGTAGAAATTTGAGTAACGTTATTTACAAAGGGACTGTGGCTCAATGGAATGCAATTGAAAAAGGTGAAGATTGGCACGGCGGAGAAAGAACACCGCTTTTCTGCAGTGTTACTTGCAAACGTGGAGTTGTAGCGCTTTGCGACAAGCCAGGTTGCGACTGCTCGGATACGGGTGACACCTGTTCTTCCGATTGCTATTATGACGGCATTTGCGGCTCTGACTGTCCTACTGACGGATGCGGCACAGATTGTTCAACCGACACGCCTGCTTGCACCACTGACGGTGTTTGCGGTTCTGATTGTTCAACTGACACGCCTGCTTGCACCACTGACGGTACTTGCACGGAGGATAACCCTTGCACAAGCGACACACCTGTTTGCACCACTGACGGTACTTGCACCACTGACGGTACTTGCACAAGTGATGGCGTTTGCGGTTCTGATTGCGGAAGTGACACACCTGCTTGCACGGAGGATAGCCCTTGCACCACTGACGGTGTTTGCGGTTCTGACTGCGGAAGTGACTGTTCCGCAGACAGCCATATTACAGGAGAAACTTTCGGCAGCGATTTGACGGGGTTATGGCGATTAGAACGGGCTTGGAATTCAACGGGAGACACACTTGATGAGAATGCCTATTATGTGATTGCCAATGACAGCGTGCATGCGATAGGCTATTATGATGGGAATAAGTATGAACCGATACAAAAAAATCATGTACTTGAAAACGGCGTGATTACAGATATAGAAAACTGGAATGTTTTCACTGTCGAAAATAGCTCTTCAGGGAAAACTGATAGCGGCGCTTATTCAAATACGTTTGCGTTAAGGGAGAAAACAACGGGGCTTTTGTTAGTTGAAGACTATTCTGATTTGTATTACGGAGAAACGGGATTTGCTATAAATGATAGGTTTATAGACGCTGACGGCGGACATTTATATTTTAATAAAGCGGAGTGGAAACAGATGTTTGCTTTGGATAGTTCAAGAGATTTCGAAGCAAAATACACAGGTTATGACAGTAGCATAAAACTTTACAAAATAGTACCTGTTGAGTGATATATTGTCCTTAATATAAAATAATTTTCCGAAAATCCAAATTTATTTTATGGAAATACTTATTGATCGCAAATATAAAAAGGAGAACTACACAGTAGGAAACCTTTATATCAATGGCGAATGGTTCTGTTCAACTATGGAGGACAAGGACAGGGGGCTGTCGCAGTCAATGCCGCTCGAGGAGATAAAGAAAATTAAAGTCTATGCGGAGACTGCAATCCCTACCGGCCGGTATATAGTCAGAATGAATATTGTCAGCCCGAAATACAACACCTATGATTGGTACAGAAAGAATTTCGGCGGAAGAATGCCAAGGTTGGAATCTGTGAAGGGATTTATTGGAATTCTTATGCACCCAGGCGCAACGGCTCTGGACAGTGCAGGATGTATCCTTGTAGGTATGAACAAGGCGAAGGGCAGGCTGCTTGAAAGCCGTGCTACATTTGTCAAGTTCTGGAAGATATTGGAAGAAGCAAGGAAAAGGGGTGAAACAATCTATTTAACAATTAAATAGCTATGAAAAATTTCTTCAGTTCATTTTTGCAACACAATGCTGCGTTTTGGATATTTGGTAGCGTTTCAATAATCCTGCTTGTGGTTTCATTTTTCTTGCCGCCGGTCGGGGCTATCACGCCTAGCGCAATGGAGGGGGTCGCTGAATTGTTCGCTTTCGCTTCTTTGGGGGCGGTCTATAAAGCCATAGACAAGGGAACAAGCGCATCTATTACACACGGAGGCACTACCGTTACCGTAAACAAGGATGAAGATGAAGAATAACCGGATAATATTAGTATTTGGTGCGTTGCTCGCGTTAGTCTTTACCGCTTGTTCAACGGTGAAATACGTTCCGATCAAGGAAACGGAATACGTTCATGTACATGACACAACTTTCTTCCGTGACACAACAATCAAATATCAGATTGAAAAGGAACGTTATACGGACTATACTGGTCTGTTGGATACGTTGAAGTTAAGCACGGAGTATGCAGACGCAACCGCCTATGTTGACACTACGGCGAACCTGCTGAAGGGTACTATCGAGAACAAGCCGCAGAAGGAAATACCGATACGCTATAAAGAGAAGATAGTACAGAAAGACAGTATCATATACAAGGAAAAGCCCGTTCCCTATGAAGTTGAAAAGATAGTCTATAAGCAGAACTTCATGCAGAAACTGCTCACTTGGATAGGCATATTCACGGTAGCATGGTTTCTTGTCAAGTTGCTTTTCAAGTTCCTTGCGGGAAAGCAATTTAAGATTTTCGGAAAACTTGTGAAATTTTAGTATATTTGAATTGGTCATAAGGAATTAGTTTTTTCTCCCACGGAGACACGCGAAGTACAGTAGCCCTCCGTGGGTTATTTATTTATCTAGTGCGGAACTGATATTTGATCAATATCGAATATTTTTTAGATAGCTGCGGTGTTCATTATTTTTGAACATCGCTTTTGCGATGAACAAAATAAAATTTGGAAATTAGAAAAATTCTTCCTATCTTTGCACTGTAAGAGAAAAACAAAAGTTAAACAAATAAAAAAAGCATTATGAAAAAAAATCTTTTGATCAATGACAAAATCGGTGTTATGACCGTGAAATCCATCAATCCTTTTGTTGTCGAAATCGGCGGTGAGACCTACAGCGCAGAAATCAGGGGTGAGAAAAAGGAAAGCCCCTTCGCTATCAGTTACAATTTCTTCATTGACGCGCACAATGAGGACGGTACGGTAGCCTCCGTTGAACTCCCTGAAGATTACGCGGTTTACGGGGTTGAGCAGTGCTTCGCTTCGCTGAACACTAACCTCGCCGGTGACGCTTCGAAACTCGATAGCACCCGCATTTACTATCCCGGCCCCGAAAAAATGAAACTGGACTTTACCGCGCTCAAAAAGAACATGGAAGGATACGGAGACCCGCTTTATTTCCACGGTGACGGACAATCAGCAGAGATGGTATTTACCGCGCCGTTTGGGATTGTGACGGAAACAGTACATACTTTCATTTTAAAATAAACCCTGCCGCCGGTCGCAGGGAAACACTTAACAGACCGGGAAATTTTTTCTTTCATTACCATTAAGAATTCATGTTGATCGATACCCCTCCGCCGTGATGGTGCGGGGGTATTTTTTTTTCTTAATAATCGGCAAAAATTAAGAAAAATCTTAATAGCTTTCACAGCGGGTTTCGGAGCAGTTCAATAACACCCCGTCTTTGCCACTTTGGAGGCTCACCAGCGCGTCTTACGCCTTCAGCCAATGATAACCCTTGAAATAGTTATTATCGCTCCGTTTAAGGCTCTGGGTGAAACATTCTCTTTCGCTATGAACAGATGCGGCTGCGTCATTTGAGTTTTCATAATAGCACAGGAAATTCCAATCGAGGTCATATTTGTACCATGCTTGCGCTTCGCGTTTTTTGGGTTCTATTCTGTTGTCTCTGTGGAACTGTTCATGTTCGGATCTTGACATTATGATCAAATTGTCCGCTTTGTTATTGAGGGTGTTTCTGTCTTTATGATGAACCACACAACCCTCGAACCACTCACCGCAAATCTCAGGAAAGGCGTGGGCTACAAGGCGATGTACGGCCATTGTTTTTGACTTACTATGCTTCCCGTCTTCCTTAAATGAAGCCACAAAATACTCATAGGCTGTTTTATAGTCTGGTTTTATAACTTGCGTTTTTCTTATTCCGTGAACTGTTCGCCTTCCGTGGTTATATGTGTATTCCAACCCCATGATGTGTCCATAGTTAGAGACTTGGTATTTTCCTTCAAATCCATCGATGTCTCTGAAAATTTCTTGTTTCATTATTTTGTCCATTCTGGATAATAATTTTCATCCAATATACAATTAGATACAAAAAAGTCCCGTAACAGGCTTTAAACGTGCGTTAGAACGCTTCTTTTTCGATTTCTTAAAAAGGAGATAAAAAACCCCGTTAGCGTTGGATACTGACGGGGAACAACAAAAAAGTAAAAGGTAAAAGATAACTTGAATAAAGCAATTTCTCCGCTGTTCTGACCTTCAACGGCAAAGGTGTATATAAGTTCAAAAATGAAGTTAGTCTATTGTTGTGGTTTTCTTCTTCACGGTAATCCTGTATTCCGTCAGCAGCTGCACACCATTCCAATTCCAACGGGGGATATTGATTATGGCTTCTTCTTCGCCTTCTTCAAGAAGGTCATTGAAGGTAGCGGACAGTATGTTTATTTCATTGTCGGAGTACGGTATCTTTTCTCCGTTGTCGGTGTATGGCATTATTGATCTTTCGGATTTTTATTCTGCTTGAGGTTATTAAGTCTTTTGGAATATGAAGCAGCGCGTTCCGTGGCTTCCTTGAGTAGAGGGTCGAAAAAAGATTTTTCATTTTGCGTTAAACCTTCTACATCACGGTTGTAATAAAGTGCCTGACATAAGCTGTCAATGACAGCCAAACATTCTTCATCGGACAATACACCGCGCATTGCGGAATATAATGCCATGTTGATTTCCATATTTCTAATATTGTTCATAATTTAAAAAGTTCTGGCCGTTCCGCCGCCACAACGTACTAGGCCATACTTTTCTATTTCTTTATTCAGCCATGTGGCGTTTGGCTTCATTGTAGTCATTGTTTATTCTTTTTCTAAATATACAACAAAACTTGAAAAAGAGAACAAAAAGATGAAAAAAAGAATTAAAGAATAAAATAAATAAATAAACGTTCGGCACCGGTTCGGCACCGAACGTCTCCGAAACCGGTGTTCGGTAGATTCGGTAGAAATGCCGCCAGAGCGTGATTTTGCTCCTTGCAGTCGCTCTCAATGCTTGCGCATTTCGGGGGATGATATTGTGGTTTTGCTTCCGCTGGTTGAGGATTAAGGCACGGAGCGTGAAGAAAACCCCCGGAACATTTGGAATTCTCAATTATTTTTTTATTTTAGGACAATATACTTGCAGTTGCCGGAGTTTTTTAGTAACTTGCGCCGTGTATGTTCAACTTAAAGGCAAATTGATATGAGATTTCAAGACAGGGACGCGATGACGTTCAAGGTATTCAGGAAAGACGCGGACAGGATTTATCCAACGCGTGCAAGGGGTTCGAGGATATGCGAGTGGCTTTCGATAAATGTTCCAACGCACGGAGTTGCTAGTTACTGTGTTGTTCCGGCGCAGAGGGAAAGCAGGAAGAATGGGTATTGGTTTGAGATAGATTTCAAGGAAGGCAAGTTCAACGGCGCTTGCGTGCTCAGGGTTGTCAATTTCCTTCCCGTAGGTTTGTGGCCGGTGTTCGGGAAGGGGAAGACCATATTTGAGAAGATACAGAGTGCATGGGATGAGTTCAAGGATTTGTCAAGGCCGGAAATGCTTTATAACTTCAAGGACATAAAGGAGGATGAACTTCTGGACAGGGCGCAGACTGATTGGGTCGAGTTCCTGCGGAAGAAGAAAGCGGCTGTTGCCGGTCTTGCTGCATTGTCCGCGGATTATTTTGAAGATGCGGCTTTCTCGAGCAAGGTCGGCTTGTGCATTTCAAGGGTTGAGGAAGCATGCGACAGGTATGAGAAGGAGCGTTGGGGAGATTTTGAGTTTGAGGATCCATGTCCGGTTAAGGAGTATGAGCGGTTCATTTAGGTTTTTTTTGTATATTTGACCTGTATAAATACTACAGTTGCTATTGAAAAGCAGAAGGTATAGGAATACCCCCCGTCCGATTGACTGTGACGGGGCTTTTCTTTTATATGTGCGTTTGATCGGGTATACTTCGCCCTTCAACGCAGGAGATTGCTGCCTAACTGATATAGTTTTGTATATTTAATACAAAGAAGGTTGGATATATGGTAGAAGATTTTTCATGGGCGCGTTCCCACAGGAACAGGGAAAAGGCGGTTGCAGGCCGCGTAAGGGAGAATTCAAACAGGTTTTATTATCCCGGTCTGACAGAGAAGAACAGTAAGAGTTTTTCAAGGTGCCGGAGTTCCGCGGTTTACAATTATGACAAGGGGGTTTTGAGTTTTGAGATTTTCAGATACAGTCCGTATGAGTGGCATGACACAAGGCGTATGCGCAACGGAGCGGGAAGGAAACTTGGGGAATTATTGGGAGCGGACAAATGGCTGTATTACACTGAGCAGCCTATGAAGTCCCGCACTGGGAACGGAAAGAACGTCTATTTCCAACAGTTCTGCTGCAAGCACGGGATACCTACTGATGAAGAAATGATGAAGGCGTGGGACATATTATGTGAAGCCCCCGTTGAAGGCGAGGAATGCGGGGATTACAAGTACAAGCGATTTGATCAAGGAGCAGCCCCTGTTGGACGCACGGCTTCAGTGTTGAACCACAGGAGAAAAAAAGCGGAGGAAGAATATGAAAAGCAGCTGGAAGAAGAAGAATAGTGAGATGAATAACAGGATACACATCACGCTGTCCGAAAAGCTCATGAAAGAATTACGTTTCCTATCTTCAAGGGAAAACGGTCTTTCAAACAAGGTATGGGATTTCCAGCGTTTCATTTATTATGCCTATCGGGGTTTTCCGACAAACATAAGATACAATCCGTACAGCCGGTGCATGGAGTGCGACATTGTTTATTTCAAGGATTATTAGTATATTTGGTTAGTCGAGATTAGAGACATGGGTCTCTGCATAGTTTAGTTTTTTATTCGGTTTAGCAGCGCCTTCTGCCGTGACGGTACAAGGCGTTTTTTTTATTATCATGCGCACGCACCGCGTATATTGAAGGCAGGTTGACCGGATATGTTTCCATTTGCGGGAAAAAACATATATTTAAGATGAAACAAGCCCCGGCCGGGGAATAAGAACAAATAAACAAGATGAAAAAAATAACAGGAGGTAAAAGAAAAAAGCTATGTGGATATGGAGTATTTACAAATTGTTCGGAGGTGAGTTCAACAAGGTAACTGAAGGAGACGGTTATGATATTTATGACAGTGTTACGGCATTTTTGGCTGGCGTTAAGGACAGCGGCACAAAGATCAAGAAGATTGCAGCAGCAACGGACATACTCAGTCTCATTGACGCATTTGAGGAAACGGGAATGCCGTTGTACAAGTCCATCGCGGACACGCAGGCCGGTGAGTTCATTATCATAGTCTGCCAGAATGAGTTTGAAATGAAGCTGTGTTCCGCTGCTTACGCGGCTTCCAATATTTGACATTTTCTTTTCTGTTTTTCTATTATATAAAATGTGGACACCTTCTGCCGTGAGGTACAGGGTGTTTTTTTTTGTTTTGATCAAAGCAATCCCGTACAAATAAAGCCATCGCCCGCCAATAAAAAGAAATTTGGATTTGTGGAAAATTATTGTTATCTTTGCAGAGAAATAAAGCAAGTAAAACTTAAAGAAAAAAAGATGAAAAAACATTGCATATCAGCAGTACACTACAACACATGGATGTGGGGCAAGACAATAGAGCCTGTATTTGATCAAGGGGACGGAAAAGTCACTTTGGAGATGCAGGTTGGTTATTGCGATATTTTCATCTCAGATCTGAGTGTTGTTGAGGGAAAGCGCCATCAGGGATTGGGAACATATATCATGACGGTAGCCGAGGAAATGGCGAGGGAATGGAACAAGGAACACAAGGATGATTACAGGGATATTATGGCCTTAGAAGTTGAGACAAGCCACCCGGAACTTGTTGAATGGTACAAGCGTTTGGGGTTCAGTATCAAAAGCACGTTCAATGACAGCACCGGCCGGGAACTGCACTATATGACAAAGGCAATCTAAAAGGCATTATATATTTGGCAAGGAGTGGAAGGTATCCCACTAAAACAAAACTAAACATATTTATAAGATGAAGCAATTAAATTTCGACCCTACAAAGGGAAAGGTGGATTTCGATGTTATCTACCGCTACAACAATCAGAAGGCACTAAGTTTCCTTAACAGGCCGTTAGGCCAGCGTGATTTAGTCCCTAAGACAATCGCCTCAGTTACAAAGGCTATCAATGACGGCACTACCGAGACAATTTCACCGATTATGGTGGATATCCGGAACATGAACCTTTATGACGGAAATAATCGCTATGAAGCGTTCAAAAGGGCATGGGAAAAGGGCTTGACCCCGGAACTGAAACTAATCTTCACCCCCTATGGCACTGAACAAATGATAGACATTCAAAACCAAGCCACATGGAAGGATCCGAACTATATCAAATTCCATATCGAACATGGCGATGAGAACGTTAAGAAGATTTGGGAGTTCGGACGCTCACATCGCTTACTCAGGAACGGCAAGGGAATATCTGTATCCTATGTTGGTGCTATCCTTATCGGCGGGCGGCTTCTACCACATCTCAGAAAAGACAAGTGCGACATCGAACTTACGGAAGATGTCATGAAGAAAGCCGAGAAACTTTACAATGAGGTTGAAACCATTTTTGACGCTATCGGCTACAAGCAGAGCGCATGGTTCGAGACAATGTGCCTGGCGTGGTACGCAATCAGAAACAACAAGGAAAACGCAATGTATAGCGTGATAGTTGACAGGATGGGAGTTAAGAGATTTTGCGCTATTAGCGGCGCTTTCCTCAAGCAGACACCACAGGAGCGCAGTACCCCTCAATGGATAGAGTATTTCCAAAAGTATCTGTTAGCCGCTGACAGAGCCGACAGTTTCAGAGCGATTTAATTCTATAATATTTGATTTAACATTTTTTTGAAATCCCTGCGTTAGAGATAACGTTTGGGTTTTTTTTTTCATCCCGTAGGACTGTAAAAAGGTTCTGCGGGATTTTTCTTTTTTTAGCCCCTTAGAGGGCTTCTCAGACACATGGCGGAGGGAGAGTACACAAGAAGTTGGAAAGTGTCCCAGAAGCCGCAGGAAGTGGCAAAAAATGGCTATCTTTGTACGCTTGAAGGAAAGACAGCCCCGAAACTAGGGCAGCCATGTAACATTTTTGTTATTGTTTTTCGATAATTTTTTATCGAATTTCGATAATTTTTGGTTTGGGAGTGTGGTGTTTTTTACCGCAAACAGGCAGGGAAATGGGAAGATTTAGGGAAAGAGATAGGGAGATTGATTGGGAGATTTTGAGTGATTTTGAGTGTGATTTTTTTGTTGGGAGATTTTTTGGGGTGGTGGAAAAGTTCTTTTTCTTCGCAAAAATTTGGAAATTTCCAAAAATTTCAGACAAAATATTCTCAGCCAAAATTTCCCATCGGATTTTTTTGTTCTCATTTTCATCCACTGTGAAAAAATAGCAAATCAGTTGATAATGTCCTAACGCTGTTGGTTTTATATTGTCATAATATAGAAAATTTTTTGACAAATCAAAATAAAAGTTTAACTTTGCCAAAAATATTCATCATGAAAAAATTTGAAAATATCGCGCAGGCGCGTGAGTACGTGCAAAGTCTTTCAATCGGGCAAATGATTGAGTTGTGCTCCAAGCTTCTTGTTGAGAGCCAGACGGAAAAAGTTTTCTTGACGCAGGAACAACTCGAGAAGTTCTTCAAGGTTCAAGGGTTAAGGTTTGTCCCTGAGACGCGAGGAAGGAACAAAAAGACAGAGGAATTGTGACAGTTTGTGACTGATTTTTTTTGACGTTCATAACACGCTGAAACACAGGCAGTTTTGAAAGGTGCAAAGACTTGCAGAGACTTAGGTTGTAAACTGATCAAAAAATTTGGATTTCTCATAAAAAATCCAGAGACTTTTTGTGCGAAAAAAAATTTGGAAATTTCATTTTATTTTTTATTTTAGGACAATATAAAAACAGCCGCAGTCCTCTTCCAATCCGACTGACATGAAAAAACCCGCGCACATCGCACGGGCTTTTTTGTTGCGGAAATGCACGGGGTTTTTTGTAAGTGTCTTTCTGCTATGTATCAGAACATTTTTTCGCAGACCTCCTTAACAACGTCACGGTCACGCAGGAAAGCGTAAGCGGCTTCTGTTACTTGAGTACTGCTATGCCCCAAAGCCTTGCTGACTGTCTTCATAGAACAGCCTGAGCGAAGTAAGTTGGTTGCATAGACCTTGCGCCCTAAATGGCTGTGAAGGTGTGTGGAACAGCCCGTTATTGCCTCAATCTTCAACAGGTTAAGATTGTATTTCGCGTTGCTCACAACAGGCAGTTTGAAATTGTATTTTTTGAGCACCTCAACGCCCTCTGGCAGTATAACGGAAGTGTAGTGGACGCTGGTCTTGCAGCGCCTCTTAGTGACGCTGTAAACGCCGTTATTGTCGCAGTAGAAGTCTTCCTCCTTCAGGTTCTTCATGTCTGAGTAGGAAATGCCCGTAGCGCATTGGAACAGGAACAAGTCCCTTGCACGCTCAATGGCTTCGCTCCTTACATTCATATTGCGGATTTTCTCAATATCCTCATCCGAAAGATATTCCTCACGGGGGTTTGACTTAGGGACAACCACCATATTGAACGGGTTTTTCTTAATGTAGCCCTCACCAACCGCGTAGGCGATAAGAGCCTTAACCCTGACGCAGATACTCTTTACCGTGGCTGACTGATAATTGCGGTTCATTTCAGCGATAAACGCCGTGACCTGAGCCGTTGTTATCTTGTCAATCGGTGTTTCCCTTCCGATAAAATCCAAAAAGAAACCCAAATTCAACTCATATTTTCGGTATTGTCCGTTTCCCATTGTGATACCGATTTTGTTTTCCTGTATTTTCAGGAACTCATCGCTAACGTCTCCGACTGTCTTGACCTTTATACCGCCGTTCTTCACGCACTCGACAAGGAACTCCTTGGTTATGGTATGCCCTGTCGCAAGACCCTCGGTGATATATGAATTGATATTCTGCCTAACCACTTCGCAGAAACGTCTGATTTCGCTGTCCTTCTTCAAGGACATCGCTTTCTTGAAATCCTCCGGCCTTTCCTTGCGGGGCAGTGTGAGCAACGTTCTGTCGCCAGAGACATTGACAGAAACTTCAAGGGGGGCAAAACCTTTGTTACCGGCTTTGCACTTTCTACAATAGAAACTAATGTTAATCATACACTTACAAAAACAATGTGACTAAAAAAAATAAAATCTAAAATCAGTCACACGTTTCGCGCAAGCGTATTCGGAATGTCCGAAAAATCACAATCAAAGACTATTGTCTTTCTTTTGCTTTCTTTTGGAAATCAATGTGTTACGGGACGTAAAAGAAAAATTAACACTTTCATAGGAGAATCGAACTCCTGACCTTTTGAATGCCATTCAAACGCTCTACCAACTGAGCTAATACCCCGTGTTAATCAGTCAATTACAATTTTCCGAAAACCATTGTTCCGACAGGCAAATTGTGTGACTATCATTTTTAACATGGCAAAGATACAAAGAAAAAGTCACATTTCAAAATTTATTTCATAAATCTTTCATGGCCATTCGGCACATTTCAAAATTTATTTCATAAATCTTTCATGGCCATTCGGCACATTTCAAAATTTATTTCATAAATCTTTCATGGCCATTCGGCACATTTCAAAATTTATTTTGCGTTTTCAATTTCCTTTTTCGCGTCTTGGCTTATATTTATAAATAAAGACATTATGGAAAAACCGCAAAGGATAGATTATAGGAGGAATGAATTTGTAGGCGGGGTCATTCTTTCAAAGGCACGGTGGGCTACGGGGACGGGGCAGACGGAAAGCGAGCACTGCAACGCAGGAGATTTCTATATTGATACCTTGGAGGGAAGGGTCGAGGTTGAGAACAAGACCGTAAACAAGGAATTCAATTCAAAATATCTTTATCCATACCACAACAAGAACTGGTGCTATCTTCCGCAGGGTGTTGATCCTGGAAGGAAGTATTGGATGCTGAACGCGCTGAACACTGACGGTACGCTTGGGAAGGGACTTGTCATGAGGGTTTCCGACATTGCGCTTACCTACCTGTTCCGTGACGGGATACTGTGGTTCAACCCGCAGAGGTTCCGGGAAGCAACGGAATGCGGGGTCGGTATTTATCTGACAACGCAGAGGACGGAATTTGAGAGCGAGAAAAGGAAACAGACATATCAGGCGAAGATACTTGTCGATTTGTCGATGGGGGTTTTCATACCCTGCATTCCGCCGGAGGAACTGTTCGCTTTTTCGGTGCATGAGGATTTCAATAAAAACAACCGTGAGGCATAATTATATTTCTATTATGCTTACGGGTGAACTTATAGGCATTCTTGCGAGAGAGCGTTGGATTGAGAAGGCGGTGAGGCTTTCAAGGGGTTCTATCGGGGAAAGGAGCGAGGACTTGGAGGACTTCGCGCAGGATTTGTACCTGCAGCTGCTGGAGGACGGAAGGGAGTGGGAGACAAGGGAGGACTTGGAATACTATATACTGCGCACCATCGCCAACAACCTTCAAAGCAAGACTTCAAGATATTATTATAAATACAAACTGCATGACAAGGACAGGGATAAAAGAGATATTGGACAGATACAGGCCCAGTGATGACATTTTCTGCGAGGACAGCGACAAGGTGCGCAGGGTGAAGTTTGTGGTCTATAACTGTCTCAATGAGGTTGACCGCAGGGTCATACTGCTGTATGCCGAACTTGGGACGCAGAGGGCGCTTGCGGAGCGGCTTGGGGTCAGCGCAAGCACGGTGAATAAATTGCTGAAAGAAATACGCAAAAAAATATATGCACTTCTTTGACTTGTTTCTGATTGCGCTTATATGTGTTGTGATAATTGATATAAGCGGATTTATAGGAGAGATTGAGGATATTTTGGCTAAATGGTTGAAAGTCAAAAGTGTGAGGATACCGAAGCCCTTTAGCTGTTCTTTTTGTTTAACGCATTGGATTGGGCTTGCGTATCTTCTTTTCTGCGGTGCGCTGTCGCTTTCTTCCTATGCGGTGCTTCTTCTTGCTTGCGTGCTTACCCCTGTAATCGGCGATGCGGTTTGGCATTTCAGGGACGCGCTGGGCGTTTGGGTGAATTTCATCTATTTGACAATAACAGGATATAAAAACAAATAAAAATATGGCGAGATTATTCAACGGAGGGGAACTCAAGAAACTTGAGAAGGTTCGCGGGCATTTCTATACGGCTGTGAACCTATCCTACAAGAACAACACAACTGTTGAGGAAAATAACATGGTCGCTGACCTTTATGAGAGGGTCACGGGGGAAAAGGTGCACCGCAACTGGGCTTGCCCGAAGTGCGTCTTCGAATTATACCGCAAGGCGGGAAAGATTTTCTTTGAGAGTGGGAAGGCCAAAGGGGAGCAAAAACAAGATTAAGAAAAGTCTCCATGAGTGGGCTGCTCACAACGTCCGCGTGTTAAGCCCTTCCGCGGCTACAAAGGAGGTCAGCGAAAAGCAGCATAACCAATATGTAGCTTGGAACAAGGCGCGGGCGGAAAGGATAAATAAGGAAAAAAAAGAGGCGAGGAAAATTGCTATGGCTCAATTTTTAGACAGTTTGACGGAGGATGAGAAAAAGGCGCTGCAGAAGTCGCAGGCACTGAAGACCCATGCGACACTGACCCCCGTTGACAGGGCTGTCAGGATCAAATACGTGCTTGACAAGTTCAAGGACGGTTGGGGTGGAAGCGACATTGTAAATCAGTATATGGAAGACTTCAACTGCGGGAGAAGCCATGCTGATTATTGGCGCAAGGAGGCAATGAAGGCGCTTGCGGAATATACGCTCAAGGACGCGGAACAGCTTAAGAACATACAGCTTATGCGCTTGGAAAGCATTCTGCGCTCGGCGCTTGAAAACAATGACTACAAGGCTTCCAATTCAATTCTTGAAACAATAAACAAGTTGCTTAACCTGTACAAGAAGGAGCCGGACGTTGTTGTGCAGCCGGTGACGCAGTTTTCTTTCGGAGGGGATGAAGGTCTTCGCGATCAAGTCATTTCCGTCATCGAAAACTACACTGGCGAGGACGTTCCCGAAGTACCATCTTTCCCTGAAAATCAGTAGTGTCTATGGCAGGTGTGCGCAATTATGTGGGTTTCCGTCCGTATGAGTGGCAGCGTGCCGTCATAAACACCGTCTGCTGCGACAGTTCAAAGGGAAAGACCGTTGTTGTGAAATCACGCAGGCAGTGCGGGAAGTCGATTATGCTCGAGAACATCCTGCTGTGGTTCGCGCTTAACAAGGCGGGAAGCGTGTCTGCTGCGATTTCTCCTACGCTGAACCAAAGCCGAAAGCTGTACAATGACATTTTCAAGGCGATAAACGGTACGGGGGTGCTTGTAAAGAAGAATGAGAGCCTGCTTACAATGAAGTTTGTGAACGGTTCTGAGATATTCTTCAAGTCCGCGGAACAGAAGGACGCTTTGCGAGGATATACAATTTCCGGAATACTGTGCCTTGATGAGAGCGTGTTCATCGGCGATGACGTTCTTGAACTTGTGCTTCCTTGGACACAGGTGCACCGTGCGCCGCTCCTTATACTTTCAACGCCTAAATACAAGACGGGGTTTTTCTACCGCTACTACTGCTACGGGAAGGCGGGACAACACAACACTATTGCCGTGGATTGGTGCGATTTCGACACAAGTGCGCTGCTTTCCGCGGAACAGCTTGAAATGTACCGGCAGGTACTGCCTAAACCGCAGTATCTTTCAGAGTATGAGGGGCAGTTTCTGGACAGTGACGGACTTGTCTTCGAAGGGTTTGCGGACTGCATAGGCGAAACAACGGAAAAGGCTGAAAAACTGATTGTAGGGATTGACTGGGGATCCGGCGGAGGGAATGACTACACGGTCGCAAGCGTGCTTGACAACGCGGGAAGACAACGCGACATACTTGCCTTCAACAATCTTTCAGCGCCGCAGCAGATAGACATAATAGCGCAGTACCTGAAGTCAAACCCAGTCAGCAAGGTCATAAGCGAAAACAACAGCATAGGAAGCCCGCTGACAGACCTTCTTGAACAGGCTGTTCCTTACATGAACATAGAACGCTTCAAGACAACAAACACTTCAAAGAATGAATTGGTTAGCGGTTTGCAGGTAGCTTTCCAACGCAAGTTGATAAGGCTTCTTGATGACAGTGCGCAATCCGCAGAACTTGCGGCTTATGAACTGCAATACAATCCGAAGACAAGGACAACAACATACAACGCGCCGCTCGGAATGCATGATGACCGCGTTATGGCGCTTGGGCTTGCGTGGCACGGTGTTGATCCGGCAGCGACAACGGGGTCTTACTGCATATCATTCCTGTAGTATATTCCCGTAATATAAAAAAATTTCCGACAAATCAAAATAAAATTATGGTAAAATTGAAAATAAAATCTTGGGATGAGTGCCCGATAGGGATTTACAGGCGGCTTGCTGACGTTTCAACCGACCCGGCGCTTTCGGACTATGAGAAGGCGGTTGCGAAGACCGCGATACTGTGCGACTGCAGCGAGGAAGAAATATGGGAGCTTCCGATAGACACGGCGCAAGACCTGTTCCGGCAGACAATGTGGACTTCAAGCTTCGATTTCGACAAAGACTTGAAATTCAAGAAAATAAAAGTTGGAAAGTACACTTGCAACGTGGAAACTGATATGACAAAGTTTATTGTCGCTCAGTATATGGATTTCATGAACTATTGGAATTCCGAAGACCGCGGGAAGGAGCTGGAAAACATTCTGACCGTTTTCCTTGTTCCCGAAGGGCACAAGTACGGCACGGGGTATGACACCGCCGATTTGAAGGAGGAAATAACTTGGAACGTTTCGATTTCCATCGCGCAGAGTATCTGCTTTTTTTTTCTGAAAGAATTGGTGAGATCAATAAAAGTTTCCCTAATCTACTTGGACTACCAACTTCAAAAAATGGAGAAGAAGGGGACGGAGGAAATGAAGGAGAAGATAAGGAAGGAGCGGAAGAAACTGACAGATCTTTTATCTTCCTTGCTCTGATAAAGGAGTTCAGCGAAATGACGCATGACAAATGGGGGGACGTGTTCGAAACCGACATATATACCTTTTTCAACATCCTTGCGTTTTCGCGGAAATGGAATGACTATGAAAAAAAACAGAGACAGAAATGGATAGCACGGAACTAGGCGAAAGCGAGGTATTCACCCATCTTACACAGGCGTTGTATGAATACGGCGAACAGGTGCGCGATATGTACAGGAGGAAGCTTCTGGACGCTGACGCACGCGCAAGCGGGAAACTGATAAACAGCGTCAAGGCGTTTGTCGCAAACAGGGGAATTGAGTTCGAGGTGTTCCTCGAGCTTGAAGATTATTGGAAGTACGTTGAACAGGGAATACAGCCCGCAGGAAAGTACGGAAACCCCGGATGGAAGGCATATCCGTTCATCCTGAAATGGATACAGGTAAAGCCCGTGCTTCCAACGCCAAATAAGAAGACAGGGAAGCTTCCCACGGAAAAACAACTTGCTTTCCTTATAACAAGGAAGATAGTAAACAAAGGTATTGACCGCAGACCGCTCCTTGCTGACAGTATTGAAACCGTGAACAGGTACTACATGAAAGAATTGGAGGAAGCGATACAGAAGGATTTTGACACATACGCAATTTCGGTGCTCAATGAGGCGGGGAAAATAGTGAAAATCTAAAAACGCAGGCGGGCAAAAATATATTTCATTGAAGATATGCAACAAATTTGGAAAGATACGGCCTTCACTTCATCGGCTAATACGCTTCCGTTCACAATACAGGTGGACGGAGAAACCATTTATGATGGCGTGCTATCAAAAATGCCGGGGAAAAATGAGGCCAGCATGAACGTGAACAAGCTGTGTGAGAGCAGTTTGGGACTTAATTTTCCGGAGGCTACGGGGGTTACTTCGCACCCTGAAGCATACAGGGTTTTCTCGATTGTGGACAGCGGAGGAACAACGCTTGAAACCCGCGATTTTATTTATGATTGGTCTTATGAGGATTTCCGGCCGGTGCTTTCAAGACCTGTGAACGGGCATATAGACAGCAAGATGCTGCTTCCATACACAATGTGGCGGAGCGCAGCGGGAACGGTGGATGTATATACCGTTGAAAAAGAGGATTGGGTGGATCCGGGGTGCTATTTCGAAGCGCCTTGCGCTTATGACTGCTGGTATGACGGGCCTGCTTCATGCGGAGGCGAAGGGTCTTGCACAAGTGACGGTGCTTGCACAACAGACGGCTCTTGCACAAGTGACGGTATTTGTGAATATGACAGCGTGCCTTGCGTGGCATACGGAGGCACCGGTGTTCCTATCTATGCAAATACTTTGGAATTTCCAGCGGGTGATCCAAGAGGTCTCCCTGGGTTTGTCCAAATTGTAAATACTGATTATACTATAAGCGGCATTTATGAATTCAGTGCTTCAACAGTCGGAGATTTTCATGGAGAAAGGGTTGAAAACCAACATGGTTCAGGACAGACAAAAGTTTATCAAGGTATTGCATTATTCCCTGGAACTTATGTAGGGAAGGCGACCGGAACTACAACACTTTATAAAATTGTACACCCGGATTCAACTTCAGATGATTATGATAAAATAACAAAAATACCTTTTGCTGAATTAAATTTATCCTTAACGTCCGATATTATATCTCAGCCTACGGCTTCAACAAAGCATATCATAGTCGAAACGCTTAGCATAACAGGGGACACCGGCAATTCAATATATAGTAAAGACGGTACTACTAGTGTAGGCGCTTGTGGATTTAAAAAAATCTTAACCGATGGCATACGGTTGAATGTTAATCAGCAATACGTTGAAACTGAAATAAATAATAATGTTCTGACAATACGGAAATCAGCAAAGGACAATTGCTTTAACTATTCTACCTCACAAAATGGAGTGAAAATACGTTTTATGCAGCCTGGGTATGTCCGTTATGAATTCGAAACTTTTGGGCAAGAGGCTAGTATAACCGATGTATATATTGAAGATACAGTAGAATGGTTCAATTCAATTCCCGTGGTCGAACCGTATGGTCACTCATACCAAAAGCTGAAATACTATAAAGCTTATGATGAAGAACGGAACCATTTAGACAAAAGTATTACGGTTCATTGCAAGAACGGAACTGTTATATTGAGGTCTTGGTCTTAAATAGCATAAATGTAAAATATAATGGTTTATTCAACATATCAGGATGTTTTTTACAAAACAACCGCAGACACAATGGAATACGTTATCAAGCAGGGGGATACATATATCTTCCGCGGGATAGCGATCAAGGCCCCCGGCGCTGATTACGCATATATAGACGTTGGAAAGATATGCAAGCAGTATCTTGAAAATAATTTGCCGGATTTCAGGGATTTCAATGATCAAATAACACGCCTTCCTAACGCTTTCCAAAAGTTCACGCTTTCAAGTGTTTACCACAATATCATTTGGACGGGTGTTGAGACTTATTTGGATGATGTCACGGAGCAGGTTGAGGAAATATACCGCTTCCTTTTCAATTGGGACTATGAGCGCACGGCTGCTGACAATGAGGGAATGCCGCTTTCAGACCCTGTGAACGGGCACATGGACTGCAGGATGAAACTTATTTATACGCAGTACGGGGAAACTATCGGAGGCGATTTCTATGTCACCCCGCTACTTTCATCCCCTGTGATGGGAGCAACGCTTACGGCCAAAATCACAACGGATTATGAAGACCCATCGAAGCTGACTGTCACGGTTGACAATCCGAATGTTACTGTTCAGAGCTACAATTTGAGCGGTGCTACGTTTGTAACGCCCGAAAATGATGGACAAACAGTTGCTGCCACTGTAATATATAGATATGACGGAGAGGAAGTTGGGCGGACAACAATTATTCTTGCAGGGAAACAGGGTGGCGATCCTGATACACCGCAAACGGGCACAAGCATATATAAAGCAAATATCTACATAAACGGCTATCCTAATCCTAGTACATATTTCGGAGCTAGGAGGGGGATTTTGGCATACATTGATCTGGATAAATATATATATGCAAGCGGATATACTGTTAGCGTTACGCCTAGTGAGCACGTTTCCGGCGGGACAAGGGCAATTAAAGTTGTGGATGACAGTGCTCCTGAAGGTTGGAAATGGGAAATAAGGCCTAGATACATTGATTTTGAACTGATTGACAGCGGTTCTCCGGCCCAAATAGGCGAGCAGGTTATTGTCACAATTAAAAAAGACAACGCTGTTACTTCGCTTACAGCAACGGTCATTGTGACAAATTCAGGTAACACTGTTGATAGCAGGTATAGTTCATGGTTCTCAGTTGATGTGTCTGACACAAGCGAAGCACCGTATATTGTAAGCAATACTTATAGGCATCCTGAGACTGATAAACACGGCAAGAGCCAAACCATTGACTTTAATACTGTTTATTTTGGAGACTATTTGAGCTCGAGCGAAGAATATCACGTCCTTCAAATAGGAGGAAGGCAGATATTCCCCGGCGGAAATGTTGTAAACGGCTTAAGTCCGCTTACGGTCAGCACAACCGAAAGTGGTGGCAAGAAGACATATAAATACACTTCCCCTTATCCAATGAACGGGTTGCATATCATTGACTGGGCGGCCAGTGGATATACAAGCGCGGACAATGTAAGCTGCTCCATAATGAGCGGTATAACGGTTGAAAAGAGACCGCCAGAAAGAACTGTTACAACAAGTTACCCTTGCTCCGGCTACACAAACAAGCTGACGGAAATAACAATTCCTATAACAATGCCGACATTGATCAACTATCCGAATGGAGGCACTAATGGAAAAGTATTTTACGGGAAACGCGACACATGGGCAACTTGTTGGGATATGGAAGACAAGACCTATATAAATGTACATACGGCGGATGGGAGTTCCGCTAAATGGGATTTAGGCATGGATACGCTAACTATATTGTCCTAAAATAAAAAAATAATCGACAATTCCAAATTTTTTATGGCAAACATAACAATAACAATGCCTTCAGGGGTAAGCACATACACAATGGATCTGGCCCCTTACTGCGGCTATAAAATCACGGTGAACAGCGCAGTGACCTATGATGTCACGCATTGCGGCAGTTTCGGCGCTTATTATACCAATTCCCACGGCGGATGGGACGCTTTCCTGTTCGAAGGAAACTGCAAGCGCACGGATACATTTGACGCTTATTCAATAGACCGACCGTTTGACAATAACACAATTGATCATGAGAGCAAAACGTACCTTAATGACATAACGCTTGAGTATGAGCTTAACACGGGCTGGCTCACGGACGCACAGGCGGAAAACTTTGCTAAGAACTTCATTCAGAGCACAAACATATACCTGCATGACCTTGTGAATGACAAGATATTCCCTGTTGTTATTACGGACACGGAAGCCCCGTTCAAGAAATACATTGATAACAGGCGCAGGGTGAGCTACACGGTGAACGTGCGTGCTTCGCAAAAGCGGATTAGGAGATAATGTTAAAACTAATAATAAAATTATTTAAGAAGTTATTCATGAGGCAGGAAGTAAGATTGTTTGTCGAGGGAAGGGAGGTTGAATTTGCAACACCCCCGCAGATACTGTTTACCTATACGCAGAATGAACTGACTAACCCGTCAGTTATCAAGAACAGTTATACAAAGACAATCAAAATAGAAGGAACGCCTAACAACAATGACATTTTCGGGCATATTTGGGACTTGTCGCGCATTCAAAGCTACGGGGAGGGAGATTATACGCAGACACTTTTTGACGCGGCTAAAAAGGCGGAATTCACGCTGTTTTTCAACGGAGAAATATATGAGAGCGGCTACCTGAAACTTGAAAAAATCACAAAGAACGGAAACCACATCACAATGGATGCGGTTTTGTATGGAGGTTTAGGCGGGTTCTTCTATGATATGACCTATGACAATGAGGGAAACAAACTGAAACTTAGCGACTTGCAGTACCTTGAAAACGGAGGCGACAGCGAGTTTGATATGGTTATTTCGAAAGAGACGCTGCTCGAGGCGTGGGACGGTATCTATGGCTATGAAACCAAATGGGCCGCTATCAATTTCGCGCCGGCCTATGAGGGAGACCCGGACAATTTCGATACCGACAAATGCGTTGTGAACTTCAACAATGCAGCGATCAACAGTGCAACAACAACAAGCGGAACAACTTACCTTGCAAAAAACGGTTATTCGCTCGGCACGTTTCCTGAAAAATTGGATATGTGGGCTACAAGGGACATTAGATCCTATCTTGTGCGCCCTGTTCTTTCTGTCAGATACCTTTTCAACGCTTTTGTCAGATACGCGGACAGCAAGGGCTATGAACTTGACTTGGACAGCGATTTCTTCAATTTCGACAATCCATATTATGAGGATGCATGGGTTACGCTTCCCAGATTAAGCGAGATGAAGCTTACGGGCGCTGACACAAGCAGCAGAACCGAACTGACACCTTCAGTAAACCATACGCTTACGCAGAACGGTTGGTACAACACAACTTACAGGATTGCGACAAACCCAGACCTTCCGCTTGGAACCACAAGCATTGACCTTGAAATGGATTTCAACGTTTCGGGAGCGACAGGCATTACGCAGGATTTGACAACAAGCTCATGGATAGGCGGAAAACGCAATTTCGCGGGTTTTGGCGTGCAGTTGATTGGCTTCGAGGGGGATACCCCCTTGAGCACCGTTGTTACGGCTTCTACGGCTTATTTCCTTACTTCAAAGGTCGGAAATGACTACCTGAAAATAGAGGAAACAACTTGGAAACCGGAGGGAACGGGAGAATACAAGTATGATTTCGGCAATTGGGTTAGGACTGGAAGCGGAAATTGGAAATGGAGCAACCGCCTTACCTTCCACATGGAGCTTCCTTCAACAATAGGATGTTTCGGATTGAGGATTATTTCAGTTGCAAACTTGGAGACGGTGCAGACTTACAGCGGGGCTGCAGCGCAGTCTTACGGTTTCCGCAGGGGAAAGGCATACACTTCGAACCAACTTGAGACTTCTACAAGCGCAAACACAACCACAACAATCCTGGACAAAAATATCATATTCGACAACGGTTCTATTTACACCTATTCACAGAATGAGAGCGCGGGTTTCTCAGGTGCTCATGTCGGAAAAAAGACCATGTTGAATGTTGATCAAACGCCGTGCGACTGGCTTTTATCATACTGCAAGATGTTCAACCTTTATTTCCTTAAAGAGCCTAACAACAAGAAGATACAGGTTCTTATGAGGGGGAATTTCTATGACACGGGAACAACTGTCGATGCGAATGACCTTATAGACAGGGGAAGCGACATGGAAATTACGCCGATACCCTATGAAAGCATGTGGTACAATCTTTCACAGGAGCAGGTTGCAGGAGGTTTTGCGCAGCAGTATGAGAACACTTTCGGCACAAAGTACGGAACGCAAAGAATAAACACTGGATTTGAATTTGAGGTAGAGGAAAAGAAGATACTTGACAAGAATGTTTTCAAATCCGCGGTCGAAGGGACGGAAAAATCACGCTATTACCTTGCTCCAGAGCCTTTTGCACCTTCAAACCAAATGCCAGCTTACATTCTGCAGGGTTTCAAGTACCTTCTTTACAACGGCGAGGAAACTTATGAGGTCGATATGGGACAGCGTGCTTGGGAATTCAGCCCGCTTGACAAGGAGTTGTATTATGACCTTTTCTCAAAGCCGCAGTTCAGGGACGGAGACAGGAAAGCGGTTGACGGAAAGAACGTGCTCCTTTTCTTCACGGGTTTCAAAGAATGCAGGAACGCGGAAGGGACTGAAATACCCTATTGGCTCACTGATGACATTGGCGCAATGGGAGCGCTTAATGATCAAAAGCCCTGTTGGATATACACGGAGGATGAATATGACGCTAATCACAGGAAAATAGCCATAAAGGTTACGCAACTTCCTAAATTCCAACGCAATATAACGGGTTGGGGTGGCAATATTTCGCGTTCATGGGATTTCGGGGCACCTAGACAATTGTTCATAGATAACGCGTTTTGGGTAAATGAGGCAGGGATTTATTACAGTTTCTGGCGCAATTACCTTCAGGATTTCTATTCAACTGATACAAGGGTTGTAAGGTGCAAAATGCTTATCGAAAAGCGTCCGAACCCGGACATGCTGCGCAAGTTCTATTGGTTTGACAATGCGCGTTGGAGACTTAACAAAATAGATGAATGGAATTTATCTTCTCATGACAAGACAAGTGTCGAGTTTGTGAGGGTCAGCGATTTGGAGGCATACACTTCTACCCCCGTCACAACAGCGCCTACAATAACGGTGCGTCTTTCAAAGGATACCGCAAACAAGAACGGAGATATTATCGAAGCTTACGTTCATGTTTCTGACGGAGGGAGCTGGTACGTTGAAGGATATTCCGAAGACGCGCTTGGACTTTCCGCAATGAACGGAGTTGGTGATACAACAGTCACAATAACAGTCTATTCCAATCCTAACGGAAGCGAGCGCGAACTTTATGTCTATTTTATGGCTGACAACGCATTCGCAAAGGTATTGATAACGCAGGCGGCTTCGCGTTTGTGGCTTGAAATAATTGACACCGAAAATATTCCTGCAGAGGGCGGACAGGCAAGGGTTATGGTATATAGCGATGACCCTTGGTCTGCAAGCACGCCTTATACGGGCATAATCACTGCAATAACGCCTTCAACGGGTGTCGGTAGCACGGCGGGTGAAATGATAACGCTGCAGTTTGCTCCAAATGAGTTCTCATCGAGAAATACTGCCTATATAACGGCTACAAACGGAGTGACTACGGTACGTTCAGGCAATTTCACACAGAACGCGGCCGGAAATCCCTATGTCAATATATACAGCAACAATCAGTATCTGGCAAAAGAGGGCGGCACGTTCACTTTCACTGTCGAAGCGAACTGCGATTACAGGATTGTCGGTGTAAATCAGTGGATTACGTTCAATCCGACTACTGGTACAACGGGCGGAACTACTTTCACGGCTACTGTTGCTGAAAACACGGGATACAGACGTTCTACAACGTTTGCGGCGAAGGATATGGCTGGAGCGAACACAATCAGCAGCGACAGTGTTCTTGTTGTCCAAAGCGGTGTCACATACATAGTTTACGCTGCAGGCGCGAGCTCCGGCCCACGGGCTGCAACGCCTTCAAACGTTGAAACCGGGTTTATTGACGCTGACGGCAATTACCTTACGGAGATAACCGACAACACATACAGCCCGTTTGAAAACAATTATGTTCTCACTTTCGGAAAGGATGTAGCGAAGATAACAAACGGAGCATTCCAACGCATGAATTCTCCATACGTTGAACTGTATTATGTTTCAACGCCTTCAAGTGTCATTGAAATCAGCGAGTACGCTTTTGCTGAAAATGAATATCTTTCCGGTGTTACAACAAGCGCGGCTACTATTACAAGCGGGGCATTTATGGACTGTCCGGCACTTGTGAACCTTAATCTTGGAGAAGGTGTGCAGGTGATAGGCGACCTTGCTTTCGCTGCGTGCGGCGCACTTACGGGTGTTACAATACCCTCAACGGTGACGGAATTGGGCTGCAACGCATTCGCAGGATGTACGGGGCTTGCAAGCTTATATTATGCAGGCACTGTCGCACAGTGGGAAGCTATAACAAAGTGCTCTACATGGAACAACGGTGCAAGCAACTTGACAAAGGTTATCTGTTCTGACGGCGAAGCGGAAGTAACAGGCGGAAACGGAAAAATCGAGTGGACAAGGATAGACGGAGGCGGTGACGTTTCTGCTACTAACGGATATGCCGTTTTCAATGTTTCGGCTACGGAGGATTGGACTGCAAGCACGCCTTATACGGGCATTATACGCCTTATATCGCCTTCTGCGGGCACAATTGGAACTACTACTGTAACAGTCTATTTCAATGACAATACAGGCAGCAGAAATCAGGTTTACGTTGATTTTTCAGGCGCTACGCAGCATTCACGCGCATACATCCAACAGGCGGCGGCCGGAAATCCTTATGTGCGCTTTATCCCTGCTTCAATGGTTCTTTCTTCGGAGGCGCAGAGCGTGCAGATACAGGTGAGCGCGAACACTGATTGGTCTATGTACCACTGGGCTTCTTGGATAAGCACAACACCTGCAAACCTTCAGGTTGTTTCAAGCGCAGTGACGGAGATAACGCTTACGGTTCAAGCAAATACGGGAACTACTTCACGCATGACAAGCATACTTGCGAAAGATGTGAACGGGGCTTACAACATTGACAGTGACAGTTCATTCTACTTCACGCAGTCTTCTGTCAGTTCAAACAGTGAAGACACTTCTTCAAGTTCCACGGTGGCTACAAACGCGAAACGCGCTTACAGGATCTCGGAAGTCTATTCATTGAAGGAAGCGGAAACGCTTTAATCAAAAACGTCCGGCTCTGATTTTATATTTCATGCCGGACGTTTTATATTGTCCGCAATATAAAATAATTTCTGAAAAAAACAAATTTTTTTAATGGCTGAACAGACAATCCTCAAAGTTTCCCTTAAGGATTACAAGGCACAAATAGAGGAATTACGCGCTTCGCTTCTTACGCTTGACAGCGCTTCTGATCAATACAAGGAAACGGCGCAGGAGGTTAAGGACATGCAGGACAAGCTCAATGAAGTTATGTCCGTGGGAAAGAAGTCGGTTGAAGGCGTTGAAGGTTCTTACAATGCCTTGAGGCAGGAATTGTCCGAACTTAAAAAAGAATGGCAGACGCTTGAAATCGGTTCTGATAAGTGGAATGAGCTTGGAGCCAGAATTGACAACATAAATGATCAGTTGAAAGAAGCCGATGCGAGCATAGGTATTTTCAACCGAAACGTTGGTGACTACGCGAACAGTTTTGAAGAAGCGGGAAAAAGCCTTCTTGACAACTTCAAGCAGCTTAATCCGACAATAGGAAACGCAGCAAACGCTATAAAGCGCCTTATACCAATGATAAAGACCACTACAAAGACCGCTACGGCGGGTTTGAAGGGGATTAAGGCGGCTGTAGCGGCTACGGGAATAGGTGCGCTTATTGTCGCGCTTGGAGTGCTTGCCGATTACGTTGCAAGGAACTGGGACGCTATAAAGGATTGGGCTACGGGTGTCGGAAAAGCTCGGAAGGAGCATGAAGAACTGACAAAGGAAATAGAGCGCACAAAACAGGCAAGTGAGAGTAACATCCAATACATGAAAGGTGTTGGAATGAGCGAATTTGCTATTCAGGCAAAGCAACTTAATACGCTCAAGGGCGCACAAGCTTCGCTTACGCAGGAATACAACCTGTATATTGCTACGCACAGGAAGAATTCAAAGTTTGCAAAGGAACTTTACAGCGGGATGACGGAAGCTGCAAGCGCCGTTACTGAGCAACAGGAGAAAATGAGGGTTTCGCTTGACATTTTTGTCGCAAGTCAGAAAAAAGCAGGCGAACAGGAGTACATGAGCGAACTTGACAAGACGCTTGCAGACATAAATGATGAATTTGACGCGGCAATTGAGAATGCCGTTGATCTGGCGAAGGCGGCGGGTGCTTCCGTTCTTGACCTTGTTATGTTACGCGAAGAATATGAGGAACTTCGAAAGCAGGCGTTGGAAAGGGCAAAGAGACAGTCCGGAAAATCGCAGTGGGAGAAGGAACGCGATGAGATAAAGGCAAGGACAAAAGAAATCGCGGACAGCTACAAAACCGAAAGCCAGAAACTGACGGAAAAATATCAGGAAGAACTTAAACTGTTCAAAAAGCACAAGCAGGATACAAAGGCGCTTACGGAACGCTATAACGCTGACATGGCGGAAATCGAAAGAAACCTTGCGGCAGAGCAGAAAGCTGCGCTTGAAAGTTCCTATAACGCGCTTCTTGATCCTAAACCTATGGAGTATTTCAAGAAGGTCATTGACCTTGCGGAAGAAGAATTGAACGTCTTTGCTGAAAAAACGGGCGAAAAACTTCCCCCGCTTGGGCTTTCCGATACCATAGCGCAAGTCAGCGGGCTTACGTTCACAACGCAGGAGCTCGAGAAATACGGAGTAAAGAGTGCGGAAGAATTTGCCCTTAAATGGTACGCTGCAAGCCAACGCCTTCAAATGGCACAAAAGTCCTATGATGAAAACATTCTAGGAAGCATTAAGCTTAACAGCGGGCTTACAAAATCAACCGAAACACTTTCACGCAAACTGCTTGGGCTTGAAGAAAATAGCACCGAATACGCGAAGACGGAAATATCAATAACAAAGACAAGGATAGACTACCTTACAAATTATCTTAACGCGCTCGATGCGACTTCATTCAAACGCAAGGAAGATTATGAGGCGGCGAAGAAGGAGGCGGAAGACCTGCTTACAGTTGAGCAGAAACGCTTGAAGCAGCAGGAAAGGACGCTGAAAAACAGTGCGCTGCAGGCGCAGATTGACAAGGCGAACTATGAGGCGGAAAAAGCTTCGCAGAACACTGGAAAATTTATCAATAATTCCAATTTCGGCGAGAGCTGGAAAGCACGCATAAACGCTGCAAGGACGGCACTTGACATTATCAGCCAAATGGAGTTCGAAAATGAGCAGGAACGCCTCGATGCGTTGCTGCAGGCACAGAACAACATGGCTGAGGCTGAACGCGGTTTCCTTAATGAGAGGATAGCCAATTGGAGCGAACTTGGGACAAACATAGGCTCGATTATATCTTCTATCGGGGATTGGTATGAGCAAGACATTGAAAATCAGGTAAAGAACGGCAAATTAAGCGAAAAGGAAGCCGAAAAAGAGTATAGGCGCGTGCAGGGCATTAAAGTCGCTGACGCTATCATACAGACACTTTCTGGAGCGCTTGCCGCGTTTATGGGCTATCAGTCGCTCGGACAGCCTTGGGGAAGTATCCTTGGCGCGGCTGCGGCTGCGGCTGTAGCTGCTACCGGCGCTGTTGAAATCAAGAAAATAAACTCGCAGAACCCTTATTCATCTTCTTCCGTTGGGAGTTCTTCTTACGCTTCCGCAACGCCTAAACTTATGGATTATTCCCCGGACTATTTCAGCAACCTTACAAGCAAATCGGATACTGACTACCTTGCGAACAGTCTTGGAAAAACAAACCTTTATGTGAGTGTCACGGATATAAACAACGTCCAGAACAAGGTGAAAGTACGCGATGAGAACAGTACGTTCTAAATCCGTTGAACAAAATTAAATAATTTTATATTTCTTTTAAAATCATTT
>Ga0256405_10003043_pt1 | contig 35945 bp, 30 predicted proteins | sample RumenRJG_02DNA_FD_189096 | JGI IMG/M metagenome (GOLD analysis project Ga0256405, IMG submission 189096) | Bovine rumen microbial communities from Lethbridge, Alberta, Canada - RJG_02 | ecosystem: Host-associated > Mammals > Digestive system > Stomach > Rumen | place: Canada: Alberta...
TTACTACAACAACGAAAGGATCCAGTCTAAAACAAAATGGATGCCTCCCGTGAAATACAGAGAAGCATCCATATGCTTGACATAGTTCATATATCTATGTGTCCAGGATTCTGGGTACATATCAAAACAGGTCGGCAACAATAAACGAACAATTAAAACTAGCATCCGCAAAACGGTCATGTCCTATTCATCATCGGTGCCATACCTCGTGACACATAAGATAATGTACAGAAAGCAGGTCTCCTGGCTTATGATGTAAGGACTTTCGCCTTCCCGGAGCATACAGCAGGCAGATCATCCGCCCGGATCTCTCCAGTGACTTTATGAAAGACCAAATCAATTACAGTTACGGGATAGCACAGGTCTCTCACCTGTTTCCCTTTTAAAGCGCTTCCGCGAAAGCGCTACTCCCTGTATATTTGTTATTAATTAATTATTTATCAATTATTGTGTAAACTATAGCATACGCCGTCTCAGTTGTCAACGGCTAATCGGTTATTATTCACCCTTTGTATATGGCGCCCTCGCATGGGCTGCGAACATCTTCCTTATTTCCTCATATTCGCCAAGACCCTTAAGAAGACACCTCACCTCGAAGCCTTCTCTTCTGAATGCTGATGCCCATGAATCATCCGACTCCCCTGCCATGTCATTGTTAGCATGATCTCCGGAAACGATCAGGAGCGGTACCAGAAGAACTTTCTTCGTTCCATGCCTCTTCACACTTTTCAGTACATGTTCAAGACCCGGCTCTGCCTCCACAGTTCCGATAAATGCTCTCTCATATCCGAGATCGTGTATCTCTTTTTCAAGTTCAAGATACACCCCGTTGTTCCCATTGAACACTCCATGTCCCATGAGTACCAGAGCCTCATCATCATCTGTTCTTATATCTCTCGCGATGATACCCGCTACTTCAGCTGCATCATCTCCGCTGCCAACCAGAGGCCTTCCCATCTTTATTGAATCAAAGTCTTTTTCATACCCCGTAACTTTTTCCTTAAGATACTCAAATTCCAATCCCGGGATGATAAAAGTGGGCTGTACTAAGACGTCTGTGACCCCGTCTTTCTTCATCCTCTCAAGTGCTTCTTGTGGCATGTCGATACAGCATCCATCACGTTCTTTCAGTTTATTGGTGATTATCTTACTGGTCCAGGCCCTGTAGAATTCCCTGTCAGGGAAAGCCCTTCTGAGATCGCTCTCGATAACATCGATAGTCTTTTCCCTTGTATTGTTAAACGACGTTCCAAAGCTTACAACAAGTATCGCCTTTTTCATTTAGATTCCTCCTCATTTATTTAAGAGGCACCCTGTAAAGCATGCAGGGTCTTCCGCCGGTCTCGTAGTTCATCCTTCCCTGGACTTCGCCTGTGTCCACCAGATAATTCATGTACTTGCGGACTGTTACCACGGACAGTTCGGTCTTTTCCGAGATCTCTTCCCCCGTTAGCCACTCTCCTGAGACCGCCAGACAATCCATGAGCCTTTCCCTTGTCTTGTCCTGGATGCCCTTGGGCTCCTGCTCCTGTCTAACTGTCGTTGCATTCCCCATAAGGATATCTATATTTTTCTGATCGAGAGTTCTGTCGGCGTCCAGTACCTGCTTGCCGCTCCTGAACTTTTCGAGAGCCTGCTTGAATCTGTCAAAGGTGAAGGGCTTCACCAGATAGTCGATAGCTCCCAGTCTCACCGCCTCTTCCACCGTGCTGTTATCATTTGCCGCGGTCACCATTATGACCGAAACCGGAATGTCCTTCTCTCTGATCTTTTTCAGAGTCTCGATGCCGTCAAGGCGCGGCATGTATACGTCCATTATGACCAGATCCACAGGAGCGCTGCCGAGGATCGCCAGTGCATCCTCTCCGTTACTGCACCTGTGTGTCACGGAAAAGTCACCGCAGCGGTTTACGAACTGTTCATTTATCATGGCGACCATGGGATCGTCTTCCACTATCATGATCTTATACATTCTTTCTCTTTCCTTCCTTGAATTCAAGCCTGAAGGAAGTGCCTTTGCCTTCCTGCGAATCGATATCGATGGTTCCGCCGTACGCTTTTACAAGAGAATATACCTGGTGCAGACCTATGCCTCTTCCGTCTCCCTTGGTTGAAAAACCGTTTTCAAATACGTGCTCCAGATTTTCTGCCTTTATTCCGGGGCCGTTGTCCTCGACCTTTATCTCAAGCTCCCCACCCTTTGAATAGATGCCTACCTTGAGTTCCTTGTCCAGATTTTCAGGCGTGTACTCGCTTCCTTTGCCGTTCATGGCGTCGAAGGCATTATCTATCAGGTTACCCGTTATGGTTACCAGTACGTCGTCCGGTATGTGGACGTCGGTATCCAGTGAGCTTTCCTCATCAAAGGTGAATCTGACGTTAAGTTCCGACGCCCTGGCGTTCTTTCCTATCAGAAGGGCGGCCAGAGCAGGACAGCTGATGCGCTTCATTATTTTGCTTATGGTCTCCCTCTGGACGATAGTGATGTTCTGGATGTAATTCAGTGCTTCGTCATACATCTCCATCTGGATCAGCCCCATGATAACGTGCAGCTTGTTAGTGAAATCATGATTATTTGCCCTCATGGAGTCCACCAGGAATCTGGTGCCTGCCAGATCCTCGGCAAGGCGCGTATACTCAGTCCTGTCGTGCAGGATCCCTACGGCGCCCACCGCTCTGTTTTCTTCGATTATGGGATGCCTGTCCATGATTATGTCCACGTCGTTATGAAGGTTGACGGGAATGGACACTTCCTTTTCTCCCTTGCCGATGGCTCCGGAAAGCAATCTGGATCCGAGAGACTCCGGGCTGTCCTCCTTCCCATCGCCGGCAATCATTTCAGAAGCCGCCTTATTCATGAAGATCACTTCAGAATCCGCATCCACAGCTATGACTCCCTCATCAAGAGATTCCAGGATATCATCTCTTACTTTATACATCGCCGAGAATACGTCTGGCTCAAATCCCATGAGGCTTTCCGTTACCTTCTTTGAGATCCTCATGGAAAGAAGAAACTCCGCAGCGATGGCAAGAATGATCATGCCAAGGAAAATAAGCAGGACTTTGAGATTCCTTTCTTTTATGCTGGACATAAGCATCAGGGTCATGACAAAGCCGGACGCCTCACCGTTTTCCCCTTCTATGACTGCGTAAGCTCTTCTCTGGGGGCCTGAGGGTCCTTCTTCATTCACAACATAACACGCTCCGTTATTATCGAAATCCGGCATCGTGCCGTCATATTCCGTGCCTATGAGTTCATGATTGGAGTGGTAAAGCCTTATGTTATCGGGTCCGACTATGGATATGACGTCTATATCTTCCATCGATTCCTTGAGCCCATCCAGTTCTTCAGTTATCTCTTCCGGACTCCTTTCGGAACCGCTCAGGATCTGTCCCATCTGAGCCGCCGACTCAGCGGCGTTTCTCAGATTTATGTCCCTTTTGACCGAACCGTCATGGATACTGAAATATATGCCGAAGATACCCAGTATCAGGGCCAGGGATATGACCATGATCAACTGTACTCTGAAATTATATTGCTTTAAAGTGAATCTGCCTTTTTTCACGTGTATCACCTATCGTTATAGTACTCATTTGTTACCGCAATTATATATTAAAAAAGCGATTTTATGGACTTAAAAAAGTAAAAAAAGTGCGAAACTTATAAATATATTAATTATTCTTTTGAAAAATTGATTTTTTGCGCGGTTGATATATCATAGTGGCAATAAAACAAACGCAAACAAGATAGCAATTATTTGAAAAGAGGTAAATCCAATGGGCTCATTATTTGAAACGTTAATGCTCGTATGCTTCGGCCTTTCATGGCCTATCAACATGATGAAGGCTTACAAGGCAAGAACTGCCAAGGGAACAAGCCTTCCCTTCCTGCTTCTGATCATCACCGGATATCTGGGAGGCATCGCTGCCAAGATCATCAGCGGGAACATCAACTATGTACTTGTAGTATATCTGATCAACCTTGCAATAGTCCTTCTTAATCTTGCGGTTTATTTCCGCAACGTATCCCTCGACAGAAAGAACGAAGGAAAAGTCAACCTCGTTCCTGTCAGAGCGTAAATATCTGTTGATCATTCGATAATATTCAGGGAGTGCGTCATGAAAAATATAAATAGAAAAGTAAATAAAGATAAAGAAAGTATAAATGATTTCTTATATGCTATGGGCATAAAGGAAACAGAAAACAATGATCACTTAAGTATCGAGAGCCCTATGGACTTCGCTTATGCCATGGGTGTGAGCCGTTACATCGGACATACTCCTTCAGACAAAACCGAGACCATCAATGCTCCGATTCCCGCAAAACTGAAATTCATCTAGTAATTGCTATTTTTAAGGCCTTCATGAGAAGGCCTTTTTTCATTATTATCTTCAGACTGCGATCACGAATATCCAGTGAGCCGCAACTCCGGCGCATATGCCGCCGATGGTATGGCAAAGGATGGCTTTGCCCGTAAGCTGCCTGGCTCCCAGGCTGTCCATCATGGCCACGTGAGTGCTGAGATAACCGCTCCAGCACATGCACATGGCGGTGAATACAGCTACGTCCGCCCCGCCGGCCTGACCTGTTTTGATCATTTCGGGGATCAGAGCGATGGCCGCTCCCGCGGAACCCAGGGCAGTGATCGGTATGGAGATGCATTCGTTTGAGCTGAAGCCGAAGAGCGGCTTCAGGATGAAAGAAAGCTTGTCCGCGATCCAAGGGAAGACTCCCACGCCTTCAAAGGCAGCTCCGGTGTAAGTGCCGTCCGCAGAAGGTCCGTTTGTGAGCATCAGAACCAAAGAGCAGATGATCAGCACTCCCGGGATGATCTCCAGGCCGATCTTCACTCCGGACTTGCCTCCGGAAAGCGTTGATTCTATGAGCCTCAGGCCTATGCTTTTCTCCGGCAGACCATCTGCCTCATCCTTTTCCATCTTTTCTGCATATTCTTCAAGAGCCCATGACTCCGTACCGTATTCCTTCTTCGTAAAGATCAGCATGAGCCTCGTGGATACGATGCTTCCGATAATGGCTCCCACGTTTCCCACTATTGCCGCTGTCACAAGCCCCGTGGAACCGCTGACGCTCAGGCCTATTACGAAAGTGGTGATAATGGCTCCCATGCCGAAGGCCGTTCCGATGTTGGTGAGCGCCGGCACCTGATATTTTCTGAAGTACCTGATAAAAGCCTTGTCATCTGCCAGCGCCAGGATGGCAGGATTGTCCGAAAGATAGGTGGTCATTACTCCTACGGACGCCGCTCCCGGAAGGCCGTAGACCGGCTTCATCAGAGGAGACACGATGGTGTTTATCAGACCGATCACCCCGAATTCGCTTAGGACCGATCCGATGGCCCCCGCCAGAACCGCGATGGCCATAATATAAAAGACCGTATTCATGAGAAGCTCATAAGCTGTGTTCATAAGGGTGCTGAGCATGTTGACAGCTCCCATCCTGTGCCCTATGGCACCGAACAAAGCTATGAATATCACCAGAAACACGATCGGTTCAATTATCGTTTTCTTATAATTCTTGACTGACATTTATTTGCTTTCCACTTTCACGAAAAAATACTCCTGGAATATAATACTACTATTCGTGAAAAAAGCAACGCAAAAGCAAATTTTCGGAAAACGAAAAACGCAGGCCGGAGCCTGCGTTTATTTCTTTTTATACGTTTTATACGTTCGTAGTAGTGATCTGCGGGTCGTAGCCCTTGGATGCCAAAGCTTCCATGATCCTGTGCTTATGCTCCGTTCCAAAGGCTTCTATGGTGACTTTCAGCTCCACAGCCACGTTTCTGTTGATGGAAACGAACTGGTTGTGCTCCAGCTTGATTACATTACCGTTCTCTTCTGCGATTATCGCCGCTACCTTGCTCAGTCCGCCCGGCTTATCCGGAAGAAGGACAGATACAGTGAATACTCTGTCTCTCATGATGAGACCCTGACGGATGACGGAGCTCATGGTAATAACGTCCATGTTACCTCCGGAAAGGATGGCAACTATGCGCTTATCTTTCACATCCAGATGCTTGACAGCAGCTACTGCCAGCAAACCTGAATTCTCTACTACCATCTTGTGGTTCTCAACGATATCAAGGTAGCTCATGACGAGCTCCTCATCTTCGATGGTAATTATACCATCCAGATTTTTCTGGAGATAAGGGAAGATCACTGATCCCGGAGTTTTAACGGCGGTGCCGTCTGCGATGGTGTTGGCTGAGGGAAGTGTCACTACTTCGCCGGCTTCTAGAGATGCCTTGAGGCATGCGGCTCCGGCGGGCTCGACACCTATAACCTTGATCTTCGGATTCAGCAGTTTAGCCAGAGTGGACACGCCCGTGGCGAGCCCGCCTCCGCCCACCGGCACCAGAATATAATCTACCAGAGGAAGATCCTTGAAGATCTCCATGGCGATGGTTCCCTGACCTGTGGCCACTGCCGAATCATCGAAAGGATGGACGAAAGTATATCCTTTTTCTTCTGCCAGTTTAAGGGCATACTCGCAGGACTCATCATATACGTCTCCGTACAGGATGACTTCAGCGCCGTATCCTTTTGTACGGTTGACCTTGATGAGAGGTGTGGTAGTAGGCATAACGATGACAGCCTTCACTCCATATGCCTGAGCGGCATAAGCCACGCCCTGAGCATGATTCCCTGCGGATGCTGTTATCAGCCCGCGCTCGCGCTCCTCACGAGTAAGCGTGCTTATTTTGTAGTAAGCGCCTCTCAGCTTGTATGCGCCGGTCCTCTGCATATTCTCAGGTTTGAGATATACCTTATTTCCGGTCTGCTTGCTTAAATAGTCACTGAAGACAAGTTTCGTATCTAAAGTTACTTTTTTTACTTCTTCACTTGCCTCTTCAAACCTTTCGAGGCTCAGCATTTCATCTGTCATTACCGTTTCTCCGTATGTTTTATTTAACGGGTACTACCCAGCCCATCTTGTCTTCGATCTTGCCCCACTGGATGCCTGTAAGCGTATCATAAAGCCACTGGGAAGTCTCGCCGATCTTGCCGCCGTTGATCTTGTAAACTTCATCCTTGAAGGCCAGAGTGCCAACGGGAGAAATTACCGCAGCAGTTCCGCATCCGAAGGCCTCTTCAAGTCTGCCTGTTCTGGCAGCTTCCATGAGTTCTTCAGCGCTGATCTTTCTCTCTTCGCAAGGGATGCCCTTAGCTCTTAAGTATTCCAGAATGCTCTTTCTGGTAATTCCGGGAAGAATGGATCCTTCAGCAATGCTCGGTGTAACTACCACACCGTCGATCTTGAACATGATGTTCATGGCTCCGACTTCTTCAACGTACTTTCTCTCTACGCCGTCAAGCCACAGAACCTGGGAATATCCCTTTGCCATGGCTCTGTCGCCGGCTCTCTGGGATGCTGCGTAGTTTCCGCCGCACTTGGTGAAGCCAGTGCCGCCTCTTACCGCTCTGACGTCCTCATCTTCGATCATGATGCTGACGGGATTGAGTCCCTCGGCATAGTAGCTTCCGGAAGGTGAAAGGATGATAACGAATTTGTAGTGCTTTACCTTATGAAGTGCCAGGTCTACCTGGTCTGCGAACATGAAGGGTCTGATATATAATGAAGTACCAAATCCGTAAGGCACCCATGCGCTGTCCACATCAACCAGTGCCTTTACAGCCTCTACAAAATCTTCCTCGGGAATGTCGGGCATGGAAAATCTGGCAGCTGATCTGTTCATTCTCTTTGCGTTTTCAATGGGTCTGAAGAGCTGAATCTTGCCTTCTGCAGTTCTGTAAGCCTTGAGTCCTTCAAAGATCTCGAGTGCATAGTGAAGTACTGTGGATGCGGGATCTATCTCCAGAGGTCCGTAAGGAACTACTCTGGCGTCATGCCAGCCTTCTCCTTCGTCCCAGTCCATAAGGAACATGTGGTCAGTGAATTTAAGTCCGAATCCCAGTGTTGATTCATCCTGAGGGATCGGCTTGGGGTTAGCGGTTTTGGTGATCTTGATTTCCATAATTAGTTTTTCCTCCGATATATATCTTTTGTTTTATTTACTCATATCATGTCTGCGATGAGGTTTCCGGCTTCCTCAGTTCCCACCACCTTGTGGTCTGGGGACGCCTGAAGGTCCGGTGTCCTGTATCCTGCCTTCAGGAACTCATTCACCGCATTCTCTATCGCATCGGCCTCATCCGAAAGGCCCAGGCTGTATCTCAGCATCATGGCTGCTGAAAGGATGGTAGCTATGGGATTGGCTTTTACGGTCCCTGCGATATCAGGGGCAGAGCCGTGCACCGGCTCATACATTCCGAAGCTTCCCTCGGTGAGACTTGCTGAAGGCAGCATGCCGATGGATCCCGTGATCTGGCTCGCCTCATCCGAAAGGATGTCTCCGAAGATGTTCGATGTGACTATAACGTCGAACTGCTTGGGAGCTCTCACCAGCTGCATTGCAGCGTTATCCACGTAAAGGTTGTCCAGTTCGACCTCAGGATAATCCTTTGCGACTTCAGCCACGGTCCTTCTCCAGAGTCTGGAACTCTCGAGAACGTTTGCCTTGTCAACTGAAGTGACTTTCTTTCCTCTCTTCATGGCAAGGTCAAAGGCAACTCTTGCTATCCTTCTTATCTCCATCTGGGAGTATTCTTCAACGTCATAGGCCACTTCGCCGATCTCAGGATCGGTCTCAGGCTTCAGTTCGTGCTCTCCGAAGTAGATGCCTCCCGTGAGTTCCCTTACGATCAGTATATCCAGACCGCCCTGAAGGATCTCGCTCTTGAGGGGCGATGCGTCCTTGAGTTCATCAAAGACTACCGCGGGTCTGAGATTTGCGTAAAGGTTGAGAGCCTTTCTGATTCCGAGAAGCGCCTTTTCGGGTCTGTTCGATGCGGGCTGACTGTCCCACTTGGGTCCGCCTACCGCACCGAGAAGGACTGCGTCCGACGCCAGCGCCTTTTCCACCGTCTCCTTCGGCAGGCATTCGCCTGTGGCGTCGATGGCCGCTCCTCCTATCAGGCAGTGATCGTATTCGAATTCTCTTCCGAACTTTTTACCTACTTTATCCAGGACCTTCAGGGTCTCATTCACCACCTCGGGTCCTATGCCGTCTCCGGCTAAAACTGTGATCTTGTATCCCATTATTTGCTCTCCTCCGCGATACTGTTAAGCAGTCCGCCTGCTTTTATGATCTTCTGAATGGATTCCGGGAAAGGATGAGCCTGATACTCTTCTCCCTTTGTCAGGTTCCTGATGACTCCGGAGTCGAAATCCACTTCCACCTCGTCGCCGGCTTCGATCTTTTCGGAAGCCTCAGGGCATTCCATGATGGGAAGCCCGATGTTGATGGAGTTCCTGTAAAATATCCTCGCAAAGGTATTCGCGATCACGCAGTCTATCCCTGCAGCCTTGATGGCTATGGGAGCGTGTTCTCTGGACGATCCGCAGCCGAAGTTGTCGCCGGCCACCATGATGTCGCCCTGTTTTACATTGTTCACGAAGTCCTTGTCAATGTCCTCCATGCAGTGGGAGGCCAGTTCTTTGTGATCCTGGGTGTTAAGATGACGGGCTGGGATGATGACGTCGGTGTCGACGTTGTTTCCGTATTTATGTACTCTTCCGTGTGCTTTCATTTCGTCCTCCCCTTATATCTCATCCGGTCCTGCGATCCTGCCGAGTACTGCTGATGCAGCGGCTACCGCGGGGGACGCCAGATATACTTCAGATTTAACGTGTCCCATACGGCCTACGAAATTGCGGTTGGTGGTGGCGACTGCTCTCTCACCTTCTGCAAGGATACCCATGTAGCCTCCGAGGCAGGGTCCGCAGGTAGGGGTGGAGACCACGCAGCCTGCATCAATGAATGTGTCGATATATCCCAGCCTGATGCATTCCTTGTATATGGTCTGTGTGGCGGGGATGATGATGACTCTCAGACCCTTTGCCACATGACGGCCCTTCAGGATATCAGCAGCGATCTTCATGTCGGAAAGTCTTCCGTTCGTGCAGGAGCCGATGACCACCTGGTCGATCTCAACGGGCTCCATCGCCTTCACTTCATCGATCGTCTTCGTGTTCTCAGGAAGGTGAGGGAAAGCCACCGTGGGCTTTATCTCGCTTAAGTTTATCTCATATACTTCATCGTATACCGCGTCTTCGTCTGCCGCGTATACCTTGTACTCTCTGTCCACCCTTCCCTTCATGTACTCTATGGTCTTTTCGTCCACGGGGAAGATGCCGTTCTTGCCGCCGGCTTCGATGGCCATGTTGCAGATACAGAATCTGTCATCCATGGAAAGTGACGCAACTCCGGGGCCCGTGAACTCCATGGACTTGTAGAGGGCTCCGTCAACTCCGATCATTCCTATGATGTGGAGGATCACGTCCTTGCCGCTCACGTTCTCCTGAAGCTCGCCGGTAAGGTTGAACTTAAGGGCGGAGGGAACCTTGAACCAGGTCTGACCTGTCGCCATCCCCGATGTGAGGTCTGTGGATCCGACGCCTGTTGAAAACGCTCCGAGAGCTCCGTAGGTGCAGGTGTGTGAGTCAGCTCCGATCACAGCTTCGCCTGAAGCTACCAGTCCTTTTTCAGGAAGCAAAGAATGCTCGATACCCATCTCTCCCACGTCGTAGAAGTTGTCTATGTCGAAGCGTCTCGCGAAGGTGCGGCATTTTTTGCACTGCTCTGCGGATTTGATGTCCTTGTTAGGAACAAAGTGATCCATTACCAGGGCAATCTTCGACTTATCGAAGACCTTGCTGAAGCCTGCCTTTTCAAACTCGTTTATTGAAACGGGGCCGGTGATGTCGTTTGCCAGCACCAGATCCAGTTTCGCAGTGATAAGCTGACCGGCTTCGACGCTGTCGAGTCCGGCATGGGCAGCTAAGATTTTCTGAGTCATGGTCATTCCCATGAGCTTACCTCCTATTTAATGAAATGATTTACGTCGTTCATGCGGTTGAGCGCGCTTACCAGGGCGTTTACTGATGCCAGGATGATATCCGCCTGAGTACCTACGCCCCAGAACTGTCTGCCCACTTCGTCTTCTATGCAGATATAGGCAGCAGCCTTGGAGTTGGAATCTCCTGAAATAGCGTGCTCGGAGTAGGTCACGAATTTATAGTTGAACTTGTAGTCCGTCTTCTTAAGGGCGTTTGCCACAGCGTCCAGACGTCCGTTTCCTCTTCCGTCATATTCTCTCGGCTCTCCGCCGTCTATTACCACCTTCATGTGGACAGCGAATCCATCCTCAGACTCTGTCTTGGTGGATGAGAAGTGGCTGAAGTAGGCTTCCGTGATGTCCAGCGGCTTGAAGTAGTTGATGTATTTCTTTTCGAATACCTCGAAGATCTCGGCAGGCTTTAACTCTTCGTGTGCCTTGTCGGAGATATCCTTCATCATGTATCCCACCTCGGCTCTCATGGCCTTCGGGATCACGTATCCAAAATCTCTTTCTATTATATATGCTACGCCACCCTTGCCGGACTGGGAGTTGATCCTGATGACGTCAGCTTCGTATTCTCTTCCCACGTCATGGGGATCGATGGGAAGATAAGGCACCGTCCATCTTGAAGGATCGGTCTCTTCTCTCCACTTCATGCCCTTGGCGATGGCATCCTGGTGTGAACCTGAGAAGGCTGCGAATACCAGGGATCCACTGTAGGGATGTCTGGGCTCCACTACCATTCCGGTATACTTCTCGTACATCTCTACTGCAGCAGGCATATCGCTGAAGTCAAGGCCGGGATCCACACCGTGGGTGAACATGTTCATTGCAAGGGTCACGATGTCAACGTTACCCGTTCTCTCGCCGTTTCCGAAGAGAGTTCCCTCGATACGGTCAGCTCCCGCGAGAAGTCCCAGCTCAGCGTCTGCCACTCCCGTTCCCCTGTCGTTATGAGGGTGAAGGGATACCACCACGTTTTCACGGCAGTGGAAGTTCTCGCACATGTACTCGATCTGATCCGCAAAGACATGTGGCATGGACATCTCCACCGTTGCCGGCAGGTTGATTATCACCTTGTTGTCCGGCGTGGGCTCCCAGATATCTATTACCGCATTGCAGACTTCAAGGGCGAACTCGGGCTCGGTTCCTGTGAAGCTCTCAGGTGAATATTCATACTGGAATTCAGTTCCGGGATATTCCTTCGCGATCTCCTTGATGAGATCCGCACCGTCTGTTGCGATCTTCTTTATCTCGTCCTTTTCCATCCTGAAGACCTGCTGTCTCTGGGCGAAAGACGTGGAATTATACAGGTGCACAACTGCCTTCTTCGCGCCTACCAGAGAATCAAAAGTCTTCCTTATTATATGTTCCCTGGATTGAGTCAGTACCTGTACGGTAACGTCTTCAGGGATAAGGTCGTCATCTATCAGTTTTCTGAGGAATTCGAATTCGGTTTCCGATGCCGCAGGGAATCCCACTTCGATCTCCTTGAAACCGATATCACATAGGGCTTTGAACATGGCAAGCTTCTCATCCAGGCTCATGGGAACTATGAGAGCCTGATTGCCGTCTCTCAAGTCCACGCTGCACCAGCGGGGAGCCTTCTCCACGTGATCTTTAAAAACCCATTTGTGTTCGCATACAGGCGGCTTGAAATATCCGACGCTGTACTTGGTCCAGTTGTTCATGACGTCTTCCTCCGAAAGTCTTTATATAGCATTATAGCCGTTTTTAGGGGCCATGCAATGCATTTATTTGCATAGTTCCTCATATTTTAATATAATAAGTCAATTTTTTGTTTTTGTAAAGGAATATTTTGTGCTTTATTTATAATTTTTTTAAAAATTTTTTGTACTTTTCTCACAATTTTATGCGTCTGATGTGTTGACATTTTCGTGCCTAAATGTATATAATAGTAAGACTCCATAATTAAAATGGGGAAAAAGGTGTTTTCCAAGAAAGGAACTGAAAAAAATGAAGCTTACAGGCTCTCAGATCGTATGTGAAGTTCTGCTGGATCACGGCGTCGATACCGTCTTCGGTTACCCCGGCGGCGCGGCTCTTAATATCTACGACGAACTTTACAGATATCAGGACAGGATCACTCACGTCATAAGCGCTCATGAACAGGGTGCCACCCACGCAGCTGACGGCTATGCCAGGGCTACGGGTAAAGTAGGCGTGGTCTTCTCTACATCAGGCCCCGGCGCCACCAATCTGGTCACCGGTATCGCCACCGCATATATGGACAGCATTCCCATGGTATGCATCTGCTCCAACGTTAATTCAGAACTCATCGGAAGAGATGCTTTCCAGGAGATCTATATCACAGGTATCACGATCCCCATCACCAAGCAGACATATTACGTAAATCATATAGAAGATCTCGAACCGGCTTTAAGAGACGCTTTCAAGGTCGCAGCCTCAGGCCGCCGCGGGCCGGTCCTCATCGACATCACCAAGGACGTATCCGTAGCGATGGCCGAATTCACTAACAAGGCTCCTCTTCCTCTTGATCCCATCCCTGAGATCTCTCAGGATACCCTCCAGGAAGCTGCCAAACTCATAAACAACTCCAGAAAGCCCCTCCTCTACGTGGGAGGCGGTCTCATCGCATCTTCCGCATCAGAAGAACTGGAGACTCTCATAGACAAGGCTGACATCCCCATGGTGCACACCCTCATGGCAGCAGGAGCCGTAAGCTGTGACCATGAGCTCAACCTCGGCCTCGTGGGCATGCACGGAACCGTCGCTTCCAACAGAGCGGTGGATCAGGCAGACCTGGTCATCTCCCTCGGTGCGAGATACAGCGACAGAGTAGCGCTCAATCCTGACAAATGGGCCAGAAAGGCAACTATCGTTCAGGTGGACATAGACAGAAGCGAAATGAACAAGAACGTCTACGTTGACGTGGAATGCACAGCTGACATAAAGGACTTCCTCACTCAGCTCCTTCCCCTCGTGAACGTTGCCAAGCATGACGAATGGCATGAGCGTACCGTAGGCTGGACTACCAAGCACAGGCTCACTCAGGGCGTTCCCGGATACATGAGCCCTCAGGAGATCCTGGAGACTGTATCCGATGCGGTAGGCGAAGACGCCATCTTCGCAACAGACGTAGGCCAGCATCAGATGTGGTCAGCCCAGTATCTGAAGCACAGAAAGGCACACAAGTTCCTGACCTCAGGCGGACTGGGAACCATGGGCTTCGGTTACGGAGCAGCCATCGGAGCCAAGATGGGCTTCCCCGACACCCCGGTGGTGCACATCACCGGAGACGGTTCTTTCCACATGAACATGAACGAAGCCTGCACCGCAGTGTCATACAAGCTTCCTATTATAACCGTACTCATGGACAACCAGGTCCTGGGCATGGTATATCAGTGGCAGACAGCCTTCTACGGCGGAAGATATTCCAACACCTGCCTTGAGAGAAAGACGGATTTCGTCAAGGTGGCAGAGGGCTTCGGCTGCAAGGGCTACAGAGCTGAGACCATAGAAGAGCTGAAGGCTGCTCTGGCAGAAGCTGTGAAGTCCGACGTTCCCGTATGGATCCAGTGCGTCATAAGCCGTGAGGAGAAGGTACTTCCCATGATCCCCGGCGGCAAGACCGTTGACGATATGATAGTTGAGTAAGGAGGGCATTATGAAAAAAGAAGAATTAAAGCGACATATCATAGTGATCCTCGCCCTCAACCAGGTAGGCGCTCTCGCAAGGATCATCTCAGTCTTCGGAAGACGAGGCTTCAACATCGAGACCATCACCGCCTCACCTTCCAACTATCCCGGTCTCACCCGTATCACCATCATCATCACAGCTACCGACTCCGCCATGGATCAGGTGCTGGCACAGGTTGAAAAGGTGGAACTGGTGAAGAAGGTATTCACACCCGGCGAAAATACTTTGTACCGCGAACTTCTGCTTCTCAAGATCAACGCAAAAGGCGAAGACCGTGAAAGAGCCATGTCAGTCATCAACGTATACAGGGGCCGCGTAGTAGACCTGACCTCTGAGAGCATGGTAATAGAGGTGACCGGATCTCCCCAGAAGATCGGAGGCTTCATCGACATCATGAACGAATTCGACGTGGTCGAGATCTGCAGGACCGGCGCTACCGGAATCGAAGTGCCCGGAAGAACATTTGATATTATTTGACCACGATTTCATTTTTCGGGCCGTTTGCACTCAGTCCTCGCGCAGCGGTTCTAAGTTCAGCCTTCGTCAAAGCTCGGCTTCACTAAGTACCGGCGCTGCGGAAGCCCGAAAAACGAAATGTGTTCAGCTAATTACGTATAAAAGGAATCAATAATATATTAATACCCAGGAGGAAATAAAATGGTAAACAAATACTATGACAAGGATTGTAACTTTGACATCTTAACAGGCAAGACTATCACCATCATCGGCTTCGGTTCCCAGGGACACGCTCACGCTATGAACCTGAACGAAAGCGGAGCTAAAGTTGTAGTAGGCCTCCGTCCCGGTTCATCCCACGAAGAAAAGGCTAAGAACGCAGGTCTCGAAGTAATGGATATCGCTGACGCCGCTAAGGCAGGTGACATCATCATGATGCTTGCACCGGATGAACTTCAGGCTAAGATCTATAAAGAGAGCATCGAACCCAACCTTGAAGAGGGCAACGTTCTCATGTTCGCTCACGGATTCAACATCCATTATCAGCAGATCCAGCCGCCTAAGAACGTTGACGTTATCATGGTAGCTCCCAAGGGCCCCGGCCACATCGTAAGAGAGACCTACACCATGGGACAGGGCGTTCCTTCACTCATCGCTGTTTACCAGGATTACTCCGGAAAGGCTAAGGATTACGCTCTCGCTTATGCAAGAGGAATCGGAGCAGGAAGAGCAGGCATCCTTGAGACAACCTTCAAGGAAGAGACCGAGACAGACCTCTTCGGTGAGCAGGCAGTTCTTTGCGGAGGCGTTTGCGCACTCATGCAGGCCGGCTTCGATACACTGGTTGGAGCAGGCTATGAGCCCGAGATGGCATACTTCGAATGCATCCACGAGATGAAGCTCATCGTTGACCTCATCAACGCAAAGGGATTCGAGATGATGAGATATTCCATTTCAAATACTGCTGAATACGGCGACTACATTTCCGGTCCCAAGCTGATTACCGACGAAACAAAGAATGCAATGAAGGGTATCCTCGCTGATATCCAGAGCGGTAAGTTTGCTTCTGAATTCATTCAGGAATTCGGAGCAGGCGGCAAGGCTCACTTCCTGGCTATGAGAAACCAGCAGGCTGCACGCCTTGAGAACAAGGTCGGCAAGGAACTTCGTTCCATGATGAGCTGGTTACAGGATAAATAAAAACAACATGTGTCGACCGGAGCGCTTGCGCTCAGTCCTCGCGCAGCGGTTCTAAGCTCTGGCTTCGCCTGACGCTCGCCAATCGCTAAGTACCGGCGCTGCGGAAAGTCCGTTCGACACATATTGTATTTCTTTTAAGGATTAAAGGTATAACTATGACAAGAATCAGTGATAATGTAACTAAAGGTGTAGAGAAGGCTCCCATGAGAAGCCTTTTCTATGCCATGGGATATACTGAAGAGGAGCTTTCCAGACCCCTTATCGGCGTGGTAAGCGCTCACTCCGAGATCGTTCCCGGACACATGCATCTCGATAAGATCACAGAAGCCGTCAAAGCCGGCGTCCGCATGGCCGGCGGCACCCCTATAATGGTACCCGCCATCGGCGTATGTGACGGCATCGCAATGGGTCACGTAGGAATGAAGTATTCACTCCCCAGCCGTGAGCTCATAGCGGATTCCGTTGAGACCATGGCTCTCGCTCACCAGTTCGACGGACTGGTACTCGTTCCCAACTGCGACAAGATCGTTCCCGGAATGGTAATGGGAGCCTGCAGACTGGACATCCCTACTGTCGTATGTTCCGGCGGTCCCATGCTGAGCGGTCTGGTATTCGGACAGGAGACTTCCCTTTCCAAGATGTTTGAAGCTGTAGGCGCACGTAAGGCCGGCATAATCGACGACGAAGGCCTTCTCGAATACGAGAAGAACACCTGCCCCGGCTGCGGTTCATGCTCCGGTATGTATACCGCGAACTCCATGAACTGTCTTTGCGAGGCTATCGGCATCGCCCTTCCTGGAAACGGAACCATCCCCGCAGTAGCGTCCGGACGTATCCAGCTCGCCAAGCACGCAGGCATGGCCATCATGGACATGGTTGAAAAGGGCATCACCGCACGTCAGATCATAAATCCCGTATCGGTAATAAACGCTCTTGCCTGCGATATGGCACTTGGCTGCTCATCCAACACGGTTCTCCACCTTCTGGCTATCGCCAAGGAAGCAGGAGTTCCCCTTTCAATGGACGTTTTCAGCGAAGTAAGTGAACGCACTCCTAACCTTTGCCACCTGGCACCTGCAGGAGATACTCACATGCATGACTTAAACCGTGCAGGCGGTATCCAGGCAGTTCTCGCAGAACTTGCAAAGAAAGATCTCATCGATACTTCCGCTCTCACCGTTACCGGCAAGACAGTCGCTGAAAACATTAAGGGAAGAACCATCAAGGGACCCGAGATCAGACCTATCGACGATCCTTATTCACAGACAGGCGGCATCGCGGTTCTCTGGGGAAATATCGCTCCCGAAGGCGCAGTCGTCAAGCGTTCTGCAGTAGCTCCCGAGATGCTCAAGCATGAAGGACCTGCCAGAGTCTTCGATTCCGAGGACGACGCTATCCAGGCTATCTACACAGGTCAGATCGTGGACGGTGACGTAGTAGTCATCCGCTATGAAGGACCTAAGGGCGGTCCCGGAATGAGAGAGATGCTGAATCCTACCTCAGCCCTTGCAGGCATGAAGCTGGACAAGACAGTAGCTCTCATCACAGACGGACGTTTCTCAGGCGCAAGCCGCGGAGCCTCCATAGGACACGTGAGCCCTGAAGCTGCATCCGACGGACCTATCGGCCTCATCAAAGAAGGCGATACCATCTCCATCGATATACCCGCAGGTAAGCTGTACGTACTGGTATCCGATGAGGAGCTTGCAGCTCGTAAGGCAGCATATGTGAAGCCGGAACCCAAGGTCAAATCCGGCTGGCTCGCAAGATATGCCAAACTCGTTACCTCCGCATCCAAGGGTGCTGTAATGAGTGACTGATTACATAGCCAGGTTTAATGAACTTTAAGTAAAAAACCGCAGCGTGCTCCGCTGCGGTTTTTGTATCGGTTTTCGTATATTTACAGTTCTTCCAGCATCTTTCCGGGATTCTCAGCGGCCTTCACATTGCCGAAGACTTTGATGATAATACCCTCTTCATCTATGAGGTAAGTGGATCTCACCACACCCATGGATACTTTGCCGTAGTTTTTCTTTTCTTTCCATACGTCGTATGCCTGAATCACTTCCTTCTCAGTATCTGAAAGCAGTGTGAAAGGCAGCCCGAACTTCTCTTCAAATTTCTTATGTGACGCCACGGAATCTTTGCTGACTCCCAGCACTACCGCACCCTTTTCCATAAAATGCGGATACAGTTCCGCAAAGCCGCAGGCCTGTTTGCTGCAGCCTGCCGTCATATCCTTGGGATAGAAGTACAATACGACTTTCTTTCCTCTGAAATCCTTAAGTGCTCTCATCTCGCCGTTCTGGTCAGGGAGAGTGAATTCCGGTGCTTTTGTTCCGATTTCCAACATGTTATTTCCTCCTATTTATCCAGTTCATCGAACATTTCTTTCACCGAAGGCGCGTTCTTCGTGAGTTTCTTGATGCTCAGATCCTGGGCTTTATCGTTTGCAAGGCGCAGGTTCCTCTCCGATGAAGTCAGGGCTTCCTTCACCTTCTCGAGCTGTCTTATTGACTTATCGATCTCGTTTATGGCATCCTCGAACTTGCGGCTTGCCAGATCGTAGTTCTTGGCAAAGGCGGTCTTGAAGGTATTCATATTCTCCTCAAAGTGCAAAATATCCAGCTGCTGGTTCTTCACAACCTGCAGTTCCCTCTGATACTTGAGGGAATTGAGGGCTGCGTTTCTCAGAAGCGTGATCATCGGTATGAAAAACTGGGGTCTTATGACGTACATCTTTTCATATTTATATGATACGTCCACGATGCCGTTGTTATAGAGGTCGTTGTCAGCCTCAAGAAGCGTTACCAGCACGGCATACTCGCAGTTCTTTTCCCTTCTGTCCTTATCCAGCTCCTTGAAGAAATCTTCGTTCTTATGCTTGGTGGCGGTCTCATCCATTTCATTCTTCATCTCGAACATGATGGAAATGAACTCTGTTCCGTCGTCAGATGATTCCCTGAAGATGAAGTCTCCCTTGGAGCCGGTCCTGGCATCGTTATCCTTCTCAAAGTACGCCTTCGGGAAGGCCGTCATCCTTATCTGGTTGAACTGGTTCTGGCAGTGCTGCTCCAAGCTCTCTCCAACCATCTTGGTTGACTGGCGGGCCTTGAAATCCTTATAGTATTCGATCTGCTCGTCCTTCATCTTAATAGCGCTCTCGTACTGGTCCTTGAGGGACTTTTCTCTGAGCTCACTTTCAGCTGCCTTGCTCTCAAGCTTTCCTTCAAGTTCCGTTATGGACAGCGCTTTTTCAGCCAGTTCCTTTTCCTTTTCGCTGATGGCTTCAGTCACAGCGAGCCTGGTCTCGGTCTCCGCTCCCCTGAGCTTAGCCTTGAGAGCTTCGATCTCCTTATCCATCTCAGCGATCCTGTTGTCTTTTCTCTGGATCTCTTCGGCGCTTATCTTTTCCTGTTCCATACGGGCTATCTTCACGCTTGCATCGGTCTTCTCCCTGAGTTCCGCCTCGCGCCTTTCAAGCTCCTTATGGAATTCATTATCTCTTACCTGCTGGACAATGCCGGCGTATCCGGATTCGTCCACCTGAAATACCTTCCCGCAGTGGGGACATTTGATCTCCTGCATATCTTCTCCTTATTTGAAACTCTCTTCAGACAGGACTATTCCCGCGATCGCTTCCGCGAATATCTTGGTCGATATCAGAAGGCTGTCTGAACTAATGTACTCGTTTGCCTGGTGGCACATGTCCTCGTCTCCCGGGAACAGCGGTCCCCAGGATACTATGTTGGGCATTGCCTTGGCATAGGTTCCGCCGTATTCGAGGACGAACTCGTTTTTAAGTCCCGATACCTCTTCATATGCATCGGCAAAAACTTTGAGGAAGGGGCTTGTCTTAGGAACGAAAACAGCGTGCTGACTGTCAACGGATACTGTCTTACCGCCGTGCTCTTCAGCCCAGAGTGTGAGTCTGTCTATCACCCTGTACCTGTCTTCGCCGTAAGGGAATCTGACGTTGACTGCCATCTCGGCCCTGCCGTCCTTTGCATTCAGAATAGTAGGAGAAAGTACGTTCCTGTGTACGAACTCTCCCTGATAATAATCGCTCTCCGACCTGAGCCCCAGCTTATCGCCATAGTGACCTTCGAAATCTTCGCAGATCGCATAGAGAAGCTTCAGGAGTTTATTCTCTGAAAGGTCCATCTTCTTCAGTTCTTCGCCCAGAAGATAAATGGAATTAACTCCCATCTCGGGCTGGCTGGAGTGACAGGCCTTACCTGTTACGCTGATCTCGCGGCCGTCTGAAAGGACGGCCTTGGCTTCTCCCGGGACCACGTTCACCGCTGTTCCAATCTCCAGTTCCTTGAGGTGCAGGCCATCAGGTTCCTCACCTGAAAGATCAAATTCCATGATCTGATCGATATATCCCTTCTCAATGTTACAGATGGGATAGCTGCCGTCCGGAGTGAAGCCGTAATCCGGAAGCGGATACTTCTTCACGTACTCATCCATGTCGATCCACTCAACTTCTTCCTGAGTGCCGATGATCAGCTGTACTTTTTTATGAAGGGGGCGTCCCAGCTCCTGTACGGCCTTCATGGCATAGAGGCTGGATACCACCAGTCCCTTGTCGTCCAGAGTTCCCCTTCCGTAGATCCTGCCGTCTCTCTCTTCGGCCTTATACGGATCCGAATCCCACTGTGCCGGATCTCCCGCGGGTACCACATCCACATGGGCCACTATCCCGAGAGTCTCAGGGCCTTCGCCCATCTCAACTATACCCACCTGTTCATCCAGTACGGAATATGCCTTGAACCCAAGATCCTCCGCCTGTTTCAAAGCAAGCCTCAGCGCCTCCTTCACCCTCTCCTTATCGTCGGATTCGCTGGGTATGGCTATGAGTTCAGCAAGGTCGTCTTTAATTTCATCAAAATGATTATCTATAAATTCTGTCATTATTCTTTCCATGGTGCTGCTCTCCTTGAAAAAATGGTATCCTCAAATCAGCTTATACTGTATTATATCATAGGTTTTGTCCTTTTTTTATCCCTCAGCGGAATAAATTTTTTTACTTTAACCGAATGATGTGCTACAATTAACACAATCTTAACAATATTTTATATTTATTCATTCTTAAAGAAAGGAGATAATTATGAGCAGCAATGGCCCTAAAGTGGGACAGAAGAAGAAATTCGAACTCCCGCACATTTTTGCTATCCTTTTCGCAATCATCATTATCTGCACTATCCTTACATGGATAATCCCTGCAGGTACCTTCGACTATGTCGAGAATGAAGACGGAAGAAACATCGCAGTTGCCGGAACATGGCATCCCGTGGACGATGTGGATCCCGTAGGACCTTTCAGAATGCTCGGTCTCGTCTATGAGGGCATGATCGACGCGGCGGATATAATATTCCTTATCTTCATCACATATGCTTCCACCACGTTCATCATCAAATCCGGTGCATTCGATGGTCTGGTAGGCTTCCTTCTCAAGATATTCAAAGGAAACAGCTCAGTTATCACTATCCCTGTTTTCCTTATCGCTCTTGGCGCAGGTTCATCAACAGTAGGTATGTGCGAGGAATGGTACCCCTTCGTACCTGTATTCGTAACGCTGTACATGGGTATGGGATATGATGCCATGGTAGGCCTCGGAGTTGTAGCTCTTGCTGCATGCTGCGGATATGCCGGCGCCTTCATGAACCCCTTCACCGTAGGTGTTGCCCAGGGTATAGCGGAACTTCCTTACATGAGCGGTGCTCTTTACAGGATCCTCTGCCATGCGATCTTTATCGTTATCGCATCATTCTTCCTTATGAGATATGCATCCAAGGTGAAGAACGATCCCACACAGTCAGTGCTGTACGGCACGGATCTGGCACCGGTCGACACGTCAGAAATGGATATCGAGCATCTTCAGTTCACCACAAGGCAGAAGCTGGTTCTCCTTGATCTGGTAGTAGCTGTTGCTGTCATCGTATTCGGCGTATTCAAGTTCGGCTGGTATCTGTCAGAGATATGCGCCATCTTCCTTCTCATGGCATTCATCGCTGCCATCATCATGAAGTGGAACGTATCCAAGGTCGGCGAAATGTTCGCTGCCGGCTTCACCGATGCTGCTGTAGCAGGCGCCATGGTAGGACTTTCCAGAGGAATCGTTATGGTTCTGAGAGAGGGCTGCATCATCGACTCCGTTGTAAACGGCCTCACCATCCCTCTTCAGGTACTTCCCGTCGGAGTCACAGCTATCGCTATGCTGTTCTTCCAGACCATCCTCAACTTCTTCGTACCTTCCGGTTCAGGTCAGGCTGCGGTATCCATGCCTATCATGGCTCCTCTTGCCGACCTTCTGGGCGTATCGAGACAGACTGCAGTACTTGCTTATCAGTTCGGTGATGGTCTTTCAAACTCCTACTGGCCGACAGCCGATATCGTTATCATGGCCGGTCTAGCAGGAATCAAGCTCGACAAGTACTACAAGGCATTCACCAAGTGCTTCCTGTGCATCTTCCTGGCACAGATCGTCCTGGTAGAAGTCGCAGTACTCATAGGCTACTGATCCGTCCTCCGGGCAGCTGCCCTCAGGCGGTCATACAGAAAACAAAAGAGATCCCTTTCACGGGATCTCTTTTCAGTTTTATCATACATCCTGAAAATCAAAAGCTCCGGGTCATCACTCCGGAGCTTTCTTCAAGTTCGCTTATTATTTATTCGTTTAGGATTTGAAAGGAAAGAAATTCTTAATTATCAGTTTTGGAAAGGTCGTCTCCGGGATCTTCCTATCCCTTTGACACTTACATTATGCACGAAGTTTATGAAGAAATAATGAAGAAAACAAGTACGTTTGTAGATTATTGAACAATTATCGCAAAAAACAACCCCAAAATCATCCTTCTATTAAAAAAATCATGATCTTTCACTTATTATTCCTATGTGAAGTTATTATGAACACTGCGCTGTACTCCTTGAATTTTTCGCTTTAACGTGATATACTGTTTAAAAATAAGAATCAAACTCTAACTGTATGACGAGATCGGGAGAGACCGCACGGCCGTGTGCCACATGCGGCGCCGAAGGGGCGAAGTGAGAAACTCTCAGGCAAAAGGACTGATCATCGGACAGTTCCCTGGAGAGCGCACGCGCACCGACGAGGATCAATCTTTCAGGTAAAAGGACAGGGCACACAAATTGTTTTTGTGTGCTCTTTGATTTTTTTGCAAGGGCATGCAAGGATACCTGCTGTAAAGAAACGGAGGTGACTCATTATGGCAGATGAAAATTTAAAAAGGACGACACTGTATGCCACCCATCTGAAGTACGGCGGCAAGATGGTGCCCTTCGCAGGCTGGGAAATGCCTGTACAGTACCCCGCAGGGGTCATAGCAGAGCATAACGCTGTAAGAACTGCCTGCGGAATGTTCGACGTATCCCATATGGGAGAGATAACTGTTGAAGGTCCCGATGCGGTGGCAAACCTCAACTATCTGCTTACCAATGACTTTTCAGGCATGGAGGACGGCCAGGCCAGATATTCCCCCATGTGCAACGAAGAAGGCGGCGTTGTCGATGACCTTATCGCTTACAGAAAAGACGAGGATGAATTCCTTCTCGTGGTAAACGCAGCGAACAAGGACAAGGACTTCAACTGGATCAAGGCTCATGCATTCGGAGAAGTTACCATCGAAGATATCTCCGACACCGTTGGCCAGATAGCTCTTCAGGGTCCTAAGGCTATGGAGATACTCTCCAAGCTGGTAAGTCCCGAAGGTATCCCCGAAGAATACTATGCAGCTAAATATGACGTTCCCATGTGCGGGACCAAGGTCATGATCTCCACCACAGGATACACCGGAGAAGAGGGCGTTGAGATATACATGCCGAAGGACGAAGCTCCCGTTATCTGGGAAGCTCTCATGGAAGCCGGCAAGGACTACGGCCTTATCCCCTGCGGACTCGGTGCGAGAGACACCCTGAGACTTGAAGCAGGAATGCCTCTTTACGGACACGAGATGGATGACACCATCACCCCGAAGGAAGCCCTTCTTTCAATGTTCGTCAAGATGGACAAGGCTGACTTCATAGGTAAGGAAGCTCTCGAGAGAAAGACCCCTCCCGCAAGGAAAAAGGTCGGTCTGGAGGTAACGGGCCGCGGCATCATCCGTGAACACATGGACGTATATAAGAACGGCAAGAAGATCGGTGTTACCACCTCAGGCACCATGTGCCCGTATATCAAAAAAGCCGTTGCCTGCGCTCTTGTGGACGCTGATGAGAGAGTTCTCGGCGACGAGGTGGAAGTTGACGTAAGAGGAAGAAGAGTCCCTGCCAAAATGGTAAGTGCAACTTTCTATAAGAGAGGATAAAAGGTAATTAATTGTAATTTAAGGAGGCAAACATGGCTTTATTATTTTCAAAGACACATGAATGGGTAAACATGATCGATGACACGACCGCAACCATCGGTATTTCAGATTTTGCTCAGAACGAACTGGGCGGACTCGTATTCGTAAACCTTCCTGAAGAGGGAGACGACGTAGTGATGGGCGACGCTTTTGCTGACGTTGAATCCGTAAAGGCAGTATCCGATATCTACTCCCCTGTTACAGGAACCGTAGCTGAGATCAACGAGGAACTGCTGGACGCTCCCGAAATGATCAATGACGCTCCATGCGACGCATGGTTCGTAAAGGTAGAGGGCATCACCGAAACCGAAGAACTCATGACCGAAGAGGAATACAAAGCATTCTGCGAGGCAGAGCAGGCTTAAGTATTTTGCGAAACAAGAGAAACAGAATCGAGGTGAGATAGATGGGCTCTTACGTACCCAATACAGTGAAAGAGCGGGAGGAGATGCTCAGGGAAGCCGGATATTCTTCATTTGATGACATGTTCAGCTGCATCCCCGATGAGGTCAGACTCAAAGAACCTCTCGATCTTCCGTCAGGGCTGAGTGAAATGGAGGTCGCCAGAAAGATGGAAGAACTTGCTGACAAGAACGTCGTGTTCAAAAGCATCTTCCGCGGAGCGGGCGCCTACGATCATTTCATCCCTGCGATCGTAAACAGCGTAGTATCAAAGGAAGAATTCCTTACGGCATATACCCCCTATCAGGCGGAGATAAGCCAGGGAATACTTCAGTCAATATTCGAGTTCCAGACAATGATCTGCGAGCTCACCGGAATGGACGTTGCGAACGCTTCCCACTATGACGGAGCTACTGCAGCAGCTGAGACCATTCCAATGTGCGTTGACAGGAAGCATAAGACAGCTTACGTTTCCGCGGCCGCACATCCCGGAGTAGTGAAGGTAATGCAGACCTACTGCTTCGGTTCCGGCACCAGGCTTGTGGTCATTCCCTCAAAGGACGGAGTGACAGACATGGATGCCCTTAAGGAGGCTCTTGATAAGGATCCGGAAGCTGCATGCTTCTATCTTCAGCAGCCCAACTTCTTCGGAAACTTTGAGGATGCAGAGGCTTTCGGCGAACTGGTTCACGCTCACGGCGCCAAGTTCGTCATGGGAGTAAATTCCATAGCCCTTGCCATCATGAAGACACCGAGAGAATGCGGTGCTGACATAGCTGTCGGCGACGGCCAGCCTCTCGGCATGCCCATCTCATACGGCGGCCCTTACGTCGGCTTCATGGCAACCACTTCCGCTATGATGCGTAAGCTTCCCGGAAGGATCGTGGGAGAGACGAAGGACGACGACGGAAACCGCGCCTACGTCCTTACCCTTCAGGCCAGAGAGCAGCACATCCGCCGTGAAAAGGCAAGCTCCAACATCTGCTCCAACCAGGATCTCTGCGCACTCACAGCATCCGTCTACATGGCGGCTATGGGAGCAGAGGGAATGGCAGAAGCAGCGCGTCAGTCCATGTCAAAGGCTCACTACCTCAGAGAAGGTCTCAAGGAAGCCGGTTATTACCCGGTATTCCATAAAGATTTCTTCAACGAATTCGTGACCAAGTGCCCTGTTGACGATGAGAAACTCATGGATGCACTGGCAGACGCCGGGATCCTCGGCGGTCTTCCCATCGCAGACGGAAGCATCCTCTGGTGCGTGACCGAAAAGAATACAAAGGAAGACATGGACAAACTCATTTCCATCGCCAAAGAAGTTCTGGGGAAAGGAGGTCTGAGCTATGAATCTAATATTTGAGATAGGTAAAGAAGGCCGCGGCCTGTCCCTTCTTCCGAAGTGCGACGTGCCGGAAACGAGCCTTCCCGAAAACATGAAACGTCAGACAAAGCTCCACCTTCCGGAACTCTCCGAGAACGAGATCTCCAGGCACTATACGAAGCTCGCTCAGCGCACGCACGGCGTAAACAACGGCTTCTATCCTCTCGGATCCTGCACCATGAAGTACAATCCGAAGGTGAACGAATTCGCAGCCTCACTGAAGGGCTTCACCAGGCTCCATCCTCTTCAGGATGAGAAGCACGCTCAGGGTGCCCTTGAAGTGATGCAGATGACGGAGAACAGCCTCTCCGAGATCCTGGGCATGGATGCCTTTACGCTACAGCCCGCTGCAGGCGCTCACGGAGAATTCACAGGACTGCTCCTCATCAAGAGTTACCACACCGACAGAGGAGATACCAAGCGTACCAAGATAATCGTACCCGACTCGGCTCACGGTACCAATCCCGCATCAGCTGCAATGTGCGGCTACGAAGTGGTAAGCATCCCTTCAGCTGAGGACGGCTGCGTAGATCTGGACGCTTTGAGAGATGCCGTAGGCGAAGATACCGCCGGCCTCATGCTCACCAATCCCAATACCGTAGGCCTCTTCGACAAGAACATCCTCGAGATCACGAAGATCGTCCACGAAGCAGGCGGACTCTGCTACTATGACGGCGCCAACCTGAACGCCGTAATGGGACAGGCAAGACCCGGCGACATGGGCTTCGACTGCGTACACGTGAACCTTCACAAGACCTTCTCAACGCCTCACGGCGGCGGCGGTCCCGGTTCAGGCCCCGTAGGCTGCAAAGCGTTCCTCGCTGACTTCCTCCCCGGCGCAAGAGTTACGGGAACTCCCGAAGAAGGGCTGAGGTTCGAATCTGCTCCCAAGTCAATGGGACTCGTCAAGGAATTCTACGGAAACTTCCTGGTAGTGGTGAAGGCTCTGGCTTATATACTCACCCTTGGAAAGGAAGGCATCCCCGAAGCTTCTGCTAACGCAGTGCTCAATGCGAACTACATGAGAGTCAAACTCTCTGAGAAGTATCAGATGGCATACGATACCACCTGTATGCACGAGTTCGTAATGGATCTGGCAGACCTCAAGCACAGGACAGGTGTATCCGCCCTGGACATCGCCAAGGGACTTCTGGACTACGGTATCCATCCGCCTACAATGTACTTCCCTCTCATCGTTCACGAAGCTCTCATGGTAGAACCCTGTGAGACAGAACCGAGAGAAGTCATGGATGAAGCTGTCAACGCCCTTCTGGAACTCTATGATATGGCAGAGAAGGATCCCGAGTATCTCCACGGCGCTCCTCACAAGGCCGTCATCGGACGTCCCGATGAACTCGGAGCCGCAAGGAACCCCGTGGTAAGATATACCTTTGAAGACTGAAAGAATATACAAATGATCCCGGGAGGACATCCTCCCGGGAAATATCATCTTATGGGTCCGTTAAGGATCCGACGGAGCAAAAAATGGAAAAATTTGATCTTATTATAATCGGCGGAGGCCCCGGCGGCTATGAAGCAGCCCTTGAGGCTTCCAAAAAACACGGCATGAAGGTGGCATTGGTGGAGAACCGCGAACTGGGAGGCACCTGCCTGAACCGCGGCTGCATACCGACCAAGACCCTTCTCCATTCCGCTGAGATGCTCTACGAGCTGAAAGCCCAGGGCGAGACCATAGGTCTCAGGGACTTCGGGGACATATCCTGCGATATGGCTGCCCTCAATCAGAGAAAGAACGACGTGGTGACCCAGCTGGTATCAGGGATAGGCTCCCTGATGAAAGCCGGAAAGGTCGCTGTCTATAAAGGAACGGGCACCATCATCGACAAGGGTCTCGTCAGGGTCGCCCTTAACGAGGGCGGCACCGAGGATCTCGAGGCTGAAAACATCATGATAGCTACCGGCTCTGTACCTGCAGTTCCCCCTATCCCCGGAGCTGATTCCTCAAAAGTGATCACCAGCGACGAGCTCCTTGATCTTGATCATCCCGTGGATGAGCTGATCATAATCGGAGGCGGCGTCATCGGCTGCGAGTTCGCATCCGTCTTCAGTGCTTTGGGAGCCAAAGTTACCATCATCGAGGCACTTCCTTCCATAATAGCCAACCTTGATAAGGAGCTGGGAAGAAGCCTCAGCATGATCTTTAAGAAGAGCCGCGGCATAGACGTACATACCAGCGCCATGGTTACATCCATAAAAGAAGAAGGCGAAAAGGTCATCTGCTGCTATACCGAAAAAGGCAACGAATGCGAGATCCCCGGAGACCTGATACTGATGTCCGTGGGTAGAAGAGCCAACACGGAAGGCCTCTTCTCTGAAGAGTCTTCAGCCGCCGTAAAGGCCATGGAAACAGACCGCGGAAAGATAATCGTAAATGAACGATATGAGACGAGCGTCCCCGGAATATATGCCATCGGCGACGTTATCGGAGGCATCCAGCTTGCCCACGTGGCAACAGCCGAAGGAAGATGTGCAGTGGCCTTCATGAACGGAGCTGACGCACCGGTTGACGTTGACTGCGTACCTTCCTGCATCTATACGAGCCCTGAGATCGCTTCAGTCGGCATCAGCGCTGATGAAGCAAAGGAAAAGGGTATCGACGTGGTATCGAAGAAATACCCCATGTCTGCAAACGGCAAGACCATGCTTTCCCTTCAGGAGCGCGGCTTCATAAAAGTCATTGCGGACAAGGAGACCGGCAAGGTCCTGGGTGCTCAGATGATGTGCGCGAGAGCGACCGACATGATAAGCCAGTTCGCCCAGGCTGTGGTCAACGGCCTGACCCTGGATGACATGAGCCGCGTCATCTACCCTCACCCGACGTTCTCGGAAGGTATTGGAGAAGCAGTTCGTTAAAACAAATGTCAAAATAGGTCCAAAGAATGATAATCCTCCTTTTGGACCTATTTTTTGTGCCTATATTCCTTTGCGATGGCAAAAAAATAGGTCTGAACCAAGGGAAACTCCTTTATTAGACCTACTTTTTTGAAGAAAAACCTTTAATATGAGCAAAAAAGTAGGTCCGCACGGGACGAATTCGCCATTTGGACCTATTTGCTCTTTATCAGTTATTTGCACATTCCTAAAAGATAGTCGATGAACTGCTGGGCCGTCCTTCCGGACATTCCTCCGTGGGTCATCTCCCACTTGTTGGCCTGATCCACCAGTTCCTCTTCAGTGAGTGTTATCTCAGGATACCTTGAAGCCAGCTCCTTCACGATGTGGAAGTATTCCTTCTGGGCCGGAGTGGAGAAATTGATGGTGACTCCGAATCTGGCAACCAGCGACAGCTTCTCTTCTACTGTATCCGAGTGGTGCTTCTCCAGATCCAGATCGTGCTGGTCGTTCCAGGTCTCCTTTATCAGGTGGCGGCGGTTGGAGGTGGCATAGATCAGAACGTTGTCCGGTCTGGTCTCAAGACCGCCCTCAATCACAGCCTTGAGATACTTGTATTCTATCTCGAAATCTTCGAATGACAGATCATCCATGTATATGATGAATCTGTAGTTTCTGTTCTTTATTCCGGAGATCACAGCTGCGAGATCCTTGAACTCGTGCTTGTAGATCTCGATCATCCTCAGGCCTTCGTCGTAGTATTCGTTTATCAGAGCCTTGATGGATGTGGACTTGCCGGTTCCTGCGTCTCCGAAGAGGAGGCAGTTGTTGGCGCGGCGTCCGTTCACGAAGGCTTCCGTGTTGTCTCTTAAGCGTTTCTTCTGGATCTCGTATCCCACCAAATCGTCCAGCATCACGTTATCGGTGTTGTTGATGGGTATGAATTCCAGGTCCTCTCCTTCTTCATGCTTTATCCTGAAAGCCCTGTTCAGGCCGAACATGCCTACGCCGTACTGCTTGTAGAAGCCGGTCAGGATGTCGAAAGCACCGTCCTTATCCTCTATGTCAAGAGCACCCAGCCTGTCGCTGATGTCCCTCACCTTCTCGCTCACGTTAAGGTTATACATCTGCTTTTTCTTTGGGATGGAATGGTAGTTCGTGATCACTGAGAAGCAATCGATCTCCAGATACTCCTCCAGAGGCCCGAAATCGTAATGCATGAGTTTCAGGAAGATGCCGAAATCCGATTTTGCAAAACCGTTTACGGATCCGTCGCTTGCGCCCACTTTCTCACATGTAAGGGTAAAGGGATTCTCGTTGGTGATCAGCAGAAATGTAAGATAGTCCCTCCACAGGTTCTTGTCAAATCCATAATCCGTGCCCAGATCCAGCAGCCTTCTCACCTCTCCGTAAGCTCTTTGGACCAGCCCGTCCAGTTTCGTCCCCTTATAGCTTCCGGATGTGTTCTGTAGCGCCTCTGCTTCCCTTACTATCTCACAAACATTATGCAGTATGCTGTCTTCTCCGAAATCACGGAACATTACCAGCCTGGATATCTCCCTGTACATTCTGTCCTCCCTGTCGATGCCTTGAATTCATTGGTTTTCAACTATTCTACCACCGGGAGGATATAAACTCAATATTAAACACATTTTTCAACTTTGTTTCAATCTTTTATGGTATAATTCCATTCAAGAGGTAATAAATATGAAGATTTTACTTGCAGAAGACGAAAAGAGAATGGCTCAGGCTCTTAAAGAGCTTTTAAAGCAGGAAAATTATGAAGTGGATCACTTCGGGGACGGGCTTTCCGCCCTGGATGCCATCGAAGGCGATGTATACGACATGATCATTCTCGATGTGATGATGCCAGGGATGAACGGCTTTCAGGTCGCAAAGAACGCCCGCGCGAAGGGTATCAAGGCTCCCATCCTCATGCTCACCGCCAAGGGTGAAGTGGACGACAAGGTGGAGGGCCTGGATTCAGGTGCAGACGACTACCTCACCAAACCCTTCATGGCAAAGGAACTCCTGGCCAGGATCAGAGCACTGCTGAGGAGAAACTACGATGCGCAGGACGGAGTCCTGTCTTTTGGGGACATAACCCTTAACACCAACTCCGCCACCCTGACGTCCTCGGAAAACGGTCAGAGCATAAGACTGAGTGACAAGGAATTCCGCATCCTTGAATACATGATAGCAAACAAGGGAAATATCCTGACAAGAGAGCAGCTCGCCCTTAAGATCTGGGGTTATGATAACGAGGCCGAGTACAATAACGTGGAAGTGTACATGTCCTTCACCAGAAAAAAACTGGCCTTCATACACGCCAAGACACAGATAAAAGCCGTCCGTGGCATAGGATATGAACTGAGGTGCGAAGATGTTTAAGCGTACCAGAGTCAGGATAATAGGGGCGATAATGGCAGCCCTTCTCATGTTCCTTCTGATAGCCATAGGCGTGATCTACGCTTCCAGTTACCACGAAATACAGACCCAGAACAAAGAACTTCTGGAGCAATTCAACGAAAGATTCGAACTTATGGAAGCCACCACGCCGCCTGAAGAAGACATGCAGCAAAGCGGCCCTCCGGGAAGAAAAGGCTATTTCGTTTTTTTGGACGATGGCGATGACTACATCGACGCTGATGAATATGATGAAGATGAGTACAGCCAGGACGGCGATATCGCGCCCGGCACCAGACCCGGCGAATTTGACAGAAGGGACATGCATGCCTTTGAGCTGTCTACCTTCTACTTCGTGGCTTTATCGGATTCCGGAGAGGTCCTGGCAATAGATTCAGGAAACGGAGACCTCTTTGACGACGATGATCTCACAGAGATCGCTCTGGATATCCTGGAAGACGGTTCGGAAGAAGGCAAAAAGGACGGGCTCATCTATCTTGTGGACGACAAGGACGACTATACCCTGATCTCATTCATGGATAATTCCGTTGTCAGGAATAACATGACCACCCTCCTCAAGAACACCTTTATATCCTTCGGCATCTCAGTGGTGGTAGTCTTCCTTCTGGCCCTCCTTCTCTCAAAGAAGATAATCGCGCCTTTGGAAGAAAACGACAGACGCCAGAAACAGTTCGTCTCCGACGCAGGCCACGAGCTCAAGACTCCTCTGGCTGTCATGAGCGCCAACTGCGAACTTCTTTCAAAGGATATCGGAAGCAATCAGTGGCTGGACAATATACAGTATGAGAACCAGCGCATGAACACGCTGGTAAAGGATCTTCTCGATCTCTCAAGAGCGGAGAACGGTACCCTTCAGGAAGAGACCGTTGACCTTTCCAATCTGGTCATCGGCGAGTCCCTTCCCTTCGAGAGCATTGCCTTTGAGCAGGGACTGCTGCTGGAGTCCGACGTAAAGGATGGTATCGTCACAAAGGGAAATCCCACCCAGCTGAAGCAGCTGACCGCGATACTGATAGACAACGCCATCTCCCACTCCGAAGGCGGAAACGAGGTCAATCTCAGCCTCACTTCAGAAGGAAAGACCGCTCACCTCAGGGTGACCAACTCCGGAAAGGAGATCCCTTCCGACAAGCAGGCTCTCATCTTTGAGAGGTTCTACCGTTTGGATGAGGCAAGAACGGAAGACGGCGGAAACCACTACGGTCTGGGGCTTGCCATAGCCAAGGCCATAACTCAGGCTCACGGCGGAAAGATTGGAGTCGAATGCAGGGACGGCAAAGTCACTTTCAAAGCCGATATCCCTGTAAAACAGTAAGAATATATAACGCATCACGGGGCTTATGTTTTTTGCATAAGCCCTTGAATTTAGGGAAGCAAGAGAATATAATATTTAAGGATTTTTTATTTTGTTTTAAAAGGAGACGCATCCATGTTCAAAGAAGCTTTAAGACCCGTATGGGCAGAAATAAACCTTACCGACCTCGAATACAATATCGACCGTATCAAAGAGAAGATCGGCGACTCCAAACTCATCGGAGTCATCAAGGCTGACGCTTACGGCCACGGCGCCGTCAAGTACGCTCAGATCCTTCAGAAGAAGGGCTGTGAGATCTTTGCGATCGCTACTCTTCAGGAGGCCATTACTTTAAGAGAGGCCGGATTCAAGGAAGACATCATCATGCTGGGTCTGGTTCCCGACATGTATGCAGATACCGTAGTTAAATACGACATCATCCCTGCAGTCTGCGATTCCGAAAACGTTAAGGCTTTCGACGAGGAAGCTCACCGTCAGGGCAAGGTCTGCAAAGTCATCATCGCGGCAGATACCGGAATGGGCAGGATCGGCTATCAGGCTGACGACATCCCCACCGCTCTCGCAGACATCAAGAAGATCAATGAACTTCCCAACACCAAGATCATGGGTATCTTCTCACACATGTCCACAGCTGACGCATATGACAAGACATATTCACACGGTCAGGAAGAGAAGTTCAACAAGCTCTGCGACGCCATACTTGCCGCAGGCATCAGACTTCCCATCAAGACCCTTGCAAACTCAGCATCCATCATGGAACTTCCTACAGTTCACTTCGATGCATGCCGTGCAGGCATCATCCTTTACGGACTCTATCCTTCAAACGAAGTAGACAGGAACGAGCTCGATCTGAAGCCTGTTATGTCCGTTAAGGCCAACATCGTTCACCTTAAGGAAGTAGGAGTAGGCTTCTCCGTAGGCTACGGCCGCAAATTCATCTCCGAGCGTCCTTCCAAGATCGCTACCCTTGCTCTCGGATACGCTGACGGATATCCCCGTCCTTATTCCAAGTACGGCAAGGTTATCGTAAACGGAGTCGTTTGCCCTATCGCGGGAAACATCTGCATGGACCAGTGCATGGTAGACGTTACAGACGTTCCTGAAGTACACGTTGGAGACGAAGTTATCGTTATGGGTTCCGACGGAGTGAACACCGTATCCGCTGACTACATCGCAGAGATGACCGGAACCATCAACTACGAGATCACCTGTGCATTCGGACAGAGACTTCCCAAGGTATACGTAAGATAAGGCGGACCCTTCGGGCAGGGATGTTTTGCGTTATCCTGCGGATATTCCCCGAGATACAGAAAAGATACAGATGAGCTACAAATCACGTAAACTCAAAAGAATAAACACGAACAACATGCCGGGGGCCATAAGGGCTCTCGGCAATTTAAAATACAGAATAATCCTGGAGGGCATCCTGGTGGGACTTCTGGTTGGAGTCGTCATATCCCTCTTCAGATACTCCCTGAGTCAGCTGGACGTACTGAGAAACGTCATAGTCGGGCTGACGGACGCGGAATCCGGATCTCCCCTCGCATGGTTCGCGGGACATCAGTGGGCAGGCCTTGTGATCCTGGGTGTCTTTGCGTTTCTTGTGTCGTACTTCGTATTTAAGGAACCTTACATATCCGGCTCCGGCATACCTCAGGTAAAGGGCGAGCTGATGGGAAGGATCCACACGAACTGGCTGAGAGTGCTTTCGCTCAAGTTCTTCGGCGGCATCATGGCCATAGGCTCAGGCCTTGCCTTAGGGCGCGAGGGCCCCAGCATACAGCTGGGCGGCATGGTCGGAAAAGGCTTCTCGAGGCTTTCCGGTCGACTGAAATCTGAAGAGCGCATGCTGATATCCGCAGGTTCCGGCGCGGGTCTTGCTGCAGCCTTCGGCGCGCCCCTTGCGGGAGTCGTCTTCGTTCTTGAAGAGCTGAGAAAGGACTTCGACCCCAAGGTTCTTTTGTCGACTATGGCTGCATCCGTCACCTCCGAATACGTCGCTTCATTCGTCTTCGGGCTGGATCCGGTGTTCACCGTGTTTGCCCTGAGCAAACCCACACTGAACGACTACTGGATGATCCTGATCCTGGGCGTTCTGCTGGGAGCCATAGGCGTTCTCTATAACAGGTCCATCGCTCTTTCGCAGGATCTTCAGGGTAAGATAAAGCCTGCCTGGCTGAAAGCCCTCATCGCCTGCATCATGGTGGTAGTAATGGCCAAGCTCTATCCCGTATGCCTGGGCTCCGGCCACAGCCTGGTCGAACAGACAGGTTTCGGCCTCTATTCAGCCGGGACCATCGTGCTTCTTCTCATCGTGAGGTTCGTCTACTCCGTATACAGCTTCGGAACAGGCGCCCCCGGCGGCATCTTCCTGCCGCTTCTGGTGCTGGGCGCACTGGCAGGCGGAGCCTTCACTTCGGTGGTAAGTCCTCTGGTGGGACTCCCTGTGGGAAATGAAGCCTTCTACGTGGTGCTCGGCATGGCAGGCCTCTTCGCAGCAATCGTCCGCGCACCGCTTACCGGCATCATCCTGATCTCGGAGATGACAGGAACTCTTTCCAGCCTGCTGCCTTTATCGTTAGTTGCGCTGATCAGCTATCTGACAGCCGAAGTCCTTGGCGGCGAGCCGGTCTACGACCAGTTGCTTGACAGGATACTGAGCAAAAGATAGTTTGAAATATACAGAAATATTTGGCAAACCATTATCCGAATCATCATTTACGCGTGTTATTTGCAAAAATCAAATAATGCGCGTAATTTTTTTGCCCATTTACGCGCACTTTTCAGGAAATGGATTTTTTGCGCGTAACAGGTGTTCTGGTCAATCTAAATTGTAATAGGAGTTCCGACTTTTATGACTTTTGCAGGCGGCAGTCCATTGTTGTGAGAATGCGGGCGCATGTTGTTGTACCAACCATATGCATATGCATTTATCTCACT
>Ga0256405_10003044_pt1 | contig 35945 bp, 41 predicted proteins | sample RumenRJG_02DNA_FD_189096 | JGI IMG/M metagenome (GOLD analysis project Ga0256405, IMG submission 189096) | Bovine rumen microbial communities from Lethbridge, Alberta, Canada - RJG_02 | ecosystem: Host-associated > Mammals > Digestive system > Stomach > Rumen | place: Canada: Alberta...
AAGAGCATGACAGGAGAAGCAACAGTGATAGCCCGTTCGCTGGACGAGCTCGCATCTGCGGAATGCACAGTAACGATCTTATCGCAGCAGGTCCCAGCTGCTGCATTGCAAGGAAACAGAGCTACAGCATCAGCGGCCCCGTCTCCAACACCTGCAGTCGCGCCTGTTCCGAATGCGTCTGAGTTTGTCAATGCTTCAGGAAACCCGGCCAATCACGTTCACTTCTATACAAAAAACATAACGGAGCCTACGAGAGACAGCACAGGTTACACGACCTATACTTGTACGAGCTGCGGCTATTCCTACCAGGCTGATTTCACCTCTAAACTGACTCCGGAGGAGCCGGCAAAACCTGACCATATTCATAGCTACGCAGGCATTACTGTAGCGCCTACAGCAGATGAGCAAGGCTATACATTATATGTCTGTGATATCTGCGGAGACAGCTATAAGGCAAACTATACACCCGCCGCAGGAAACTGACCGCTCAAATCATAACAGTATATAAAGAAGGTGAACCACGTGCCGAATGCAAAACGGATTATCTCTCTTATCACGGTCACAGTCGTTGTGATCATGGCAATATTAGGAATAATTCTTATCCAGTCTGTTCACAGAGACAGAGCAGCCGATCCCGATGCAAATAGGTCTGGGAAGAATCAAACGCTAAAATCCGAGACCAAAACCAGTAGAGATATCGGCTGCTATATCCTCGACAGCATGATTTGCGATGAAAACGGGCAGAAACAAGACCTGTATCAGTTGGATACCAACAACAATATAGTGGATCCGGAGGGTAACGTCGTCGTTTTTTCGGGAGATACGATTCCTTTCAGCTGTGTCAGAAGTATTTCTTATGATACTTCACTGCTGCGCCAGGTTCTTGCTGCAGAGAAATCTGCGGACGGGAAAACTACTGTTCTTCCAAAGACATTCTCGATTCGGATTTCGGTTAACCCGGAAGATGCAGTTAACAGGACGATAACCTTGGAAAGCGGCAAAACTGAGGTTCTCAGCTTCCCGTTGGACGCGAACAGAACCTTTCTCTCAGATGACCCAATACCAAATAGTACCAGCTTATTGCCGGCATTAACGGTGATTCCCGATTCAGAGGGAACTGTTGAGGTATCATTTACCGCCAATTCCCAGGGACACGCAGAAGTTACTGTTACAAATATCCTTGGAGATAAGATCGGGGAAATGGAGTTTGTGTTCTTGTCAGAACCTGCAGGAGCGAAAAGGCTGTCAGGCAGTTCTTCCAGCGTCTCAGGGACAGACTCCAAGATAAGCGCCGGAAATGGTACTCCATCTGTACCAGCGACACAAAAAATAGGAGCGGACGGGCACGAGCATGTTTTCAAGACCAGGACAATGACTCCGACTGCCAGAACACAGGGCTATACCATACATGTATGTGAAATCTGCGGCTATACCTATCGTGACAATTACACAGACCTGATTACCTGTTCTCATAACTGGCGTCTGGTCAAAACAGTTCCGAATACGGATATATCCGGAGGATATTCCTTGTATGAGTGCACGCAATGCGGCCAGCAAGAGAGAAGAAATCAGACGCAGGAAACTCCGGCAGGCGAAACCCGTGCCTGCAGTCACGTGATTTGTTCAAAGAGCGTCGTTCCGGCAACCTGCACCGCCGCCGGGTACACGATCCATGAATGCCTCATCTGCCATGACTACAGCTACAGGGATGAAGAAACGCCGGCATTGGGCCATAGCTATGGAGACGGAGTCATAACCAAAGAACCCAGTTGCAAGGAAAATGGAGTCAAAACATATACCTGCGTACGCTGCGGTGAAAACAAAACAGAATCCATTCCTGCTATCGGACATGTATGGGACGACGGCATTATTACAGTGACGCCCGCGCTTGAAAGCAGGGGAATAAAGACCTATACTTGCAAAACCTGCGGTGAGACCAGGATAGAGGAACTGCCGGCGCTTGAATACGACTGGGACGATGGCGTGATTACTACAGCGCCGACATGCACTGAAACCGGTATTAAAACCTATACCTGCAAAAATACCGGTCAGACCCGGACGGAAGAAATACCGATGCTGCCGCATACAATGACAGACGAGATAATTCAGCCAACTTATGATGCTGGAGGATACACAAGGCACTATTGCTCCGTATGCGGATATGAACTGGAACATTCAGATTTTACTGAACCGCTGGAGCATGAGCACAGTTACGAATCCTATCAGGAAGCCCCAACCTGTACGGAAGATGGGTATTCTGTGTCCATATGCACGGTCTGCGGGAGCGAAACGGACAGGGAAGTGCTTACAGCAACAGGCCATGATTATGTCATGACTGTCATTGAACCCACCGAAACAAGTGACGGGTATATTGAGTTCAGCTGCAGCAGATGCAATGAGTCCTATCAGAGTTTTCATATCTCAGCATTTGCAGCAATGGAATCTGAGGACGGAACTACCTTGGATCTGGATCAGATTGCAGCCGCCGGGAAACAGTGGATGCAGGAGAATGGACTTGAAATCATTGCGGATATTACAGATGAAGACCTGTCAGGAACTGTTTCTGATACCGTCAGCATGACTGTATCCCAGGAGACAGCGGAGGCTCTCATGAGAAGAACCTGCTTTCATGCAGTCGCAGAAGCATTTGAGTCAAGCATGGGATTATCCGGACTGAAGCCTGTATTTTACTGTGCCTGTGACGGGCTGGAAGAATCCGGCCTTGCCGTCATGAACTGCATGTATTCAATATCGGCAGCTGAATGAGATCATCTAAGATGAGTCATAAAAATTGACAAAAGAGAAAAATACTATATAATTAGATGTGCCATCTGATTATGACTCTGTTTGTCAGTGCCAGAATATCAGAGTAACGCTACATAGATCAAAACATATCCCCCCATCATACATGATGAAAACCAGAGACTATTTTCCTCCTTACCTCATGGGAAGCCGTCGGACCCTCAAATCCGGCGGCTTTTCTGCTGCCTTCGGCAAATAGCGCACCAAAGCGAGTTGCAGAGATTGACATATAACAAAATTAGATATATAATTATGCTGAAATTCAGAAAGGAAATCAGGTTATGCGGTTTCGCTTTGAGGGAAGAAAAACATTTCGTGATCCAGAACCGGCTAAAGTGTTTGAGATTGATGCGCCTTCTGTTTCCGCAGCAATTCGAGAAGTACTGCGTATGTCCGTAGAAGAAAACGCCGACATGCCGGCAGATACACGCCGCCGCCATTTTACCTTGTTTACGAACTGTGGGAGAGGTGATAAGATTATCCTGACCGTATCCGGTGAAGGGAAGTCCTGGTCGGAGGCCATCCGTGATGCGTATCTTACCGTATGCGGATGGCAGAGACGGGAGCCGGATCTACCTGATGCGTTTCGCCTCGGGAATGCGGTTCCCGTTGCCGGAAAGAAGAAAAAAGCTGCTTCATAACTGTGGTTTTCATGTGAGGAATAAATGACCAACTACCTTATCATAGCAGAAAAAAGAGAGCTAGCGGACGCTGTACGTAAAGCGATCGGCATCGGTCGCGACCGTATTCCGGCGGGCAATTATAATGTGCTTCCTGCGGCTGGGCATCTGCTGACGCTTAAAATGCCGGAAGAATATGATCCGAAGTATAAGACCTGGAACCTTGAGGATCTGCCTATTGCATTTCCGAATTGGCAGGAAGTTCCGATCAAGGGAAAAGAAAACCTCCTGCAGCCCATTATATCGGTAATGCAGGAAGCGGACATCATCGTTAACTGCGGTGATCCTGACGATGAGGGGCAGTATCTCGTCGATCAGATTATCTACGGATATCTGAAACAAAAGAAACCTGTTAAACGTCTTCTTATCAATGACAACTCACCGGAATACATCATTAAGCAGCTGCGGAAGATGGAGGATAACTATCCCAAGTACTGGCTGCAGGGGAGAGGCGCATATGCCAGAAGCGTATCTGACGCGATCTTCGGCTTCAATTATTCCAGATGGTACTCCGTTAGTTACGGCCAGAGGCTGACAGTAGGAAGGGTTCAGACCCCGACGTTGGGACTTGTAGTCAACCGGGACCGGCAGATTGAGAACCATGTCTCGAGAAACTATTATGAGCTGGAAATTGACGCTCTGCGAACAGGGGATCCGGAAGCTGTACGAGTCAAATATGTACCGAACCTGAAGAGAGCGGAGCTTGAGGAAGGAAAGATTTTTGACCATCATCCTCTGGAGCAGATAGCTGACGCAATCAATCATAAGTGTATGGACGGGAAAGTGAAGCGTCAGACGAAGGATACCTTACCTCCGCTCCCGTTTGATATGGCTGAACTTCAGTCGTATTGCTCCAAAGCTTTTAAATACACACCGACTCAGGTCATGGAGATTACGCAGTCTTTAAGAAGCAAAACCTTGATTACCTACAACCGTTCAGACTGCAGATATCTGCACGAGGAAATGCATGCTGATGCGCCAAAAGTGCTTAACGCGATTCAGCAGAGTCTGAATATCCAGGCGTCTGTAGATCAACGTATCAAAAGCAGAGCTTTCAGCGACAAGGACGTCGCAGACGCGCCGCACCATGCCATCATCCCTACGGCTACTCAGTTCAATCCTGCTTCTCTGAGCCAGCAGGAGCTGAACGTATATAAAGCGATCGCAGCGTACTATATGATTCAGTTTATGCCGCCATGCAAGAAGGAAACTGTAACCTTGACAATTCCTCTGCCTGAACAGGATAAGCTGCAGGCAACGGACTCGAAGGTGACGGATCCGGGATTCACTTCCTTCCTGAATAAGATCCCGAAGGACGAGATCAGCGCGTTGAGCAGAATTCCTGACGGCACTCATCAATTCTCTTTGTCCGGTCCGGCTGTTACAGAGCACCAGACAACACCTCCAAAGCGCTACACGCAGGCTTCACTGATCAAAGACATGTGCCAGGTCAGCAAATACGCAAGCGACCCGAGGATCCGCCAGCTCTTTCTGACAAGAGACGCAGAATCCAAGAATTCCGGCAGCATCGGAACTGCAGCGACACGGGACAGCATCGTGAAAGCTCTGATAGAAAAGTCCGCCTTTCTTGAGGAGTATCAGGAAGGGAAGGGCCGGTATATTCGCTCAACGGATAAAGGCCGGGCTTTCTTTGATCTGCTTCCTTCCCAGCTGAAAAGCCTGGATACAACCGTACTCTGGTGGGAGATTACGCAGGAGATTCAGAAAGGGAATAAACCCGTAGAAGCACTGACAGACAGTGTTCTTGATCAGGTAAAAGAATTTCTTCTTGAGCCGCCTAAGCTGAAAGAAGCGAAAGGACTGCCGGAGACCGTAACCGGTAAAACCGTGGTTGGAACCTGTCCGCGCTGTGGCAAGCAGATCGTAGAGGGTAAAAAAGGCTACGGATGCCTGGGTTATAAAGACAATCCGCCATGCAGCTTTATCATCTGGAAGACATCCAAGCTGCTGGAAACAGGCAATAAAACAGTAACCCTCGAAATGGCACGAAGCTTACTGAGAGATGGAAAATGTGGTATTGACGGGCTAATCTCCAAGACCGGGAAGAAATATGGCGGAATCCTGGAGCTCAAGGATGATGACGAAAAAGTAAATTTGGAATTCAGGTTCCGTACCGAAGAAGAACAGTCTGTAGGTCCCTGCCCGCGCTGCGGCCGACCGGTTACCGAAAACGCCAAAGGTTTCGGTTGCTCAGGATACAGGGATCCGGAAAACCAATGCAGGTTCTTCCTGAGCAAAGATCCTCCCATTCTTGCAAAAAACCGCAAGAAGCTCACAGTTGCAATGGCAAAGAAACTTTTAAGTGGAAAAACATGTCATATTACTGGTCTGACATCCGGTTCCGGTTTGAAGTACAGTGCAGATTTCATTCTAAAGGATAATGGGACCTATGCAAATTTGGAAATGGTCCAGAAGTGAAGCCTCACACGACTGAAGTCGCGTGAGGCTTCACTCTATGCATGATACATACCTCCGTATCTCTTAAGTCATTTGTGCCTTTCTGTTACAGTTTACCACAACCATAATCTTTCATCAACAAAAGCAAAAATGAAAAACGAAGGCAAACAGTCCACATCGGCAGAGCTGAGAGGAAAATTACAATTACAACTTCCTCTTTTTCCTGTCATTGCCCCAAAATTGACTTTACTAAGCTTAGACCATATAATGTTATCAACATGTTGGGATTAGTTTCATGATGAAACAGCTGCATCTGAAACTGGCCAATTTTATATAGAGTTACTCTTTTTTACGAGTCCAAGACATCCAGAACGATGGTCTTGGGCTCTTTTTATATTCTGAAATAACAAGATTAATGTGAAGGAGGAAAAACCTTGAAACGACTGTATGTAGATATGGACGGAACACTTTGCCGATTCTACGAGCATGCTCTTTGCCTCGAGAAATGCAGGGAACCTGGGTTCTTTAGAGCATTGCAGCCCTATGAGAATACTGTGAAAGCAATTCGAATCATCATGGAATCTGTTGCAAAGGAGAAAGATAATATCTGTGTATATATTCTTTCCTCGGTCTACAATATCGATGCAAAGGAAGATAAGGAGTACTGGCTGAATCGGTATCTGGGAGAAGATATTCCTGCGTATTTCCCGGATGTTGACATGGGTAAAGCGGAATTTGTCAGCACGCTAGCAGGAGACTGCGGTCTCACAAGTGATGACTATCTGCTCGACGATTACAGCAAGAATCTTCTTGACTGGTCAGATTCCGGTGGAACCGCCATCAAGTTTCGAAATGAACTGAACGGCCGGGGCTGGAACGGCTACAACTTCTATGGGCATACTGTTTACTTCGACCAGACTCCAGATGAACTGGCTCATGACATCCTCACGGTGATGGGCCTTGCTGATGGAAAGAAGACATCTCCGGATGAACCTGTCAGTGAAGATGCCATGCGTTCGGAGATCGACAGCATCATGAATCAGGAGCCTTTCTGGCAAAAGGACGGAAAGGACTGGTGGACAGAATTGTATGCGGATTACCGTGATCAGTTCTGTTTTCAAGACCTGTTTGATATTTTCATCTCCCTGAATCCCCATCTGGAATTTTTTCAGAAGGTTGAGAGCATGTACTGCGATGAAGAATACGAAGTACGAGATCGAATTTCTTCCGTAGTGAGGGAACGGCTTTCTCAGCTGGGAGGAGCCTATGCCGCTGATGAAGACGGATTCTTCCTCAGTGACGACACTGAGACGCTATATGAGGATCTGTTTGATGCGGGGCTCTTCGCCTGCAAATATCCCTATGCTCATTACTATAAGCAAAAGGTCAGACTCAATATCATGATAGATACCGGCGACGGATGCCATGATTACATTGAGAATGCAGTATATCCTCATTGGGACGCAGTGCGCGGAGCAGAGATATCTGATGATGCGAGTATTGTCTGGCTCGCAAATACGCAGGGCTACAGCAAAGCAGAGCTCCAGAAGGCACTGGACTGCTATTCGGACGAGCTTGATAAAACAGGCTTTCTGGAAACGCTAGGGCAGGAGCTGATTAACATGCCAGCCCATATGGCGGTACTGACCTTTTTGATCGAGACAACTCTGGAGAAGGCTCTTGAAATCGCAGATTATATGTGTAACAACAATGGGAACGCAGCATCAATCAGAATCGAAAAGAGCACATTAACAGGCCTTTATGACCCTTGGGGCGGAGGCGGCAGCGTGTTTGGCATTCAGCTGGAGCGGGACGTAGATATTCCGCTGAGCATTATCCGAACCGCACTGCCGGACGGCTGTGATGGCTGCTGTTCAATTGAAGAAATCTACGGAATGGCAGGCAGCGCCTGGCGAGATACATTAATCTCTCTGACCGCTCACCCCAGCGCAGCCTAACCCATTATTGTGAGGACGGCAACTCTGTGTTGAAAAACATGCCGTCCTCCTTTATAGGGCAATACATACCAGGAGAAACAGGAGGCAAGCAACGAATGAACATCATAAGATATTTGTATTTGGAGCAGGATTCTGACAGAGCGGTTTCCATCAGGAGCTTTATAACAAGACATGATGCCGAAAACCATGCCTCACAGCGTTTACTGGAGAACGTCTCCGAAGTACTAGGGCAGGATTATCAGATCCCCCCTGAGCATATTGATGAGGAGGGTAATATATCCCACAGCGTGAGCGGCATCGAAATAGACTCATCGAAATTCGGGTGGTCGATCTGGTGGAATAATATCGAGTCCGCCAGAGGCAGCATTGAGGAAGAGATTGTAGAACTGACTCCGACAGAAATGCTGAATCTGTGCTTCCTTGCCAATCAGGAAGGCATTATTACATACTCCGGATGCGGCAGAGACAGCTAGCCACGTCGATAAGGCGCTGCCGGAAGTGTTTGACGAGATCGGAGTGTTACCGAGCGTATCAACCGGGAGGAGAAAATGACAACGGAAGAAATCTCAAAGCTGGCTCAAACGGGCTCGCTGCCTCAGGAATCACAGCTTAACTGTCCTGAACGCTGTCTGTATTTCACACTGAGGAATCTGTATGCAGAATACAAAGCCAGGAAGATCACTGCCGAGCAGGGGGAAAAAGGGAAAAAAACCGCACTTCTGCAGTATCAGAGAGACTCTGCAGATTATACGAGGTACAGGAACCTGATTCAGCACCATGCCCGGTTATGGCAGCATATTGAGCTTGCGGCTTCAGCTTATACGAAGGATCCAAGCATCGAACATGCGGATGCGTTTCTGGAAGCAGTATATGAAGTGAAAAGAACCATTCGTGGCTAATCAAATTCGACAATAGATTTAACAGCATGAACGAGGCAGTCCGTTTTGGGCTGCCTTTCTTTATACCGAATTTATACTGAAATAAAGCAAAAAGAATTATTGTAGGATAACTGCATCAGATATTATAGAATTGTAGTTATCTTATTGAAATAGTATACTTTCCACGCAAATCGGGCCCAACAAGGAAAGCGGTGAGTTGAAAAAAGAGCTTAATAAGCGATTCATTCATAAACAGAAAAAACTGAAGTAGGCGAAAAATTGACATTAATAAAAACCAACAATATAATAATTATGTTGTTATTTGAATAAGAGGAGTACAATAATGTCTTCAACAGATAGAGAAGCAAAGATTATCTGGATGAACTGGAAAGAAATGTTTCTGACTGCGGAGGAAAGGGAAGACGATACGTTCTTCGACCTTTCTGCAATCCTTGCCCGCAAGATTGAAGTCCTGTGCGGTAGTGATAATCTGCTTGAATGGGCTGGAGAGGAGCTCTGCGAAGATCGGGGCTTCTCACCGACTGTAATGTATCATGTAAGCAACAGAGACTGGCCCTGGGACGTGATGATGAACGACCTTAAGAGACTCTCTGCTGAGTTTCAAGGGATTGTCTTCCAGATCACTTTTATCGAGGGCAGCTTGTCCGGAAAGACATATCTGCTGAACGGTAAAACAACTGCGGTGCTGTATAACGGTGAAGATGACAGCTTGATTATTGCATACTGACCACAGGTATCAACAACATATGTTCTATCTCTCGATAACTTGACATAACACAAACAAGACTATATAATTGACATACATAAAAATCAGGAAAGGATCGCATCACAATCAGCCGATCATGATTGTGATGCCGGGAACAGCAGTGAATACTAAAAAAAGCCTGACTTTCATCGTAGTGGCTGTAATTCTGTGTCTCAGCCTCTCCGTTTCTGCATTTGCGGCAGAAGGAAAGGTCTTTGAGGTTGAGGACGCAACAGATGAAGTTGCTGAACTTGAAGAAGCGGCCGCAAAAGCATCTGCCGCCGCAGCCGCGGAAGCAGCGAAGGTAAATGAAGTCGTTGATCTGGATGCTGATTCAGCGAAAAATGAATCTGACGAGATTGTTCCAGAGAATGCACTCGGAGATAGCAGCCGAAGCGCATCTGAACAAAGCGGGCCACTACTCGCACTTGCTGTAGCTGCAGTCCTGATATTATTCGGATGTCTGACTATAGCGGCCAGCAACAGGAAGCTTAAAGCCGGCAGATTGTCAAAAACAGGGAGATAACCAGCGATGTCCGCCTGCCCAAGTGGTGGGCGGACATTCTTCGAAGGAGGTAAATCTGGATGGCCAGAATACAATGCAGAGCTGCAGCTCATCGTATGCGCAAAGAATATGGAGAGGTATCTGGCGAAAACTGTGAGCTCTGCTGCAACAGGCAAAGAAATAATCGCACCGAATGTTCAATGGTTTGTATTGCTTACTCTAATGAAATGTCATGGGACGGTTTGGAGACTGCCTGCGGACTGTTCAATATTCCTTTCCGCGGACTCCGTCCGAGCAGAGTACCTCTGATTGACTGCATGAACAACGGGAGGCAGAAGTGTTTGAGAGAGCCAGTGAGTGAAGATCAGGGATCATTCTTCGATACAGCTGAAGGGGGAGACTGAATTGCCGGACAGAAGACGCTATCTGCAGGAATACAGGCAGCAGCAAAAAGAGAAAATGCGAATACTCACAGAAACAAAGCCCGGACAGTATATTCGTAACAATCCAGATTATGAGCGGATTATGGCAGCCATAAAGTCTGAGCAGACGGAGGCGCGAAGCCATGCCTGATCTGAAGGATGCGCTGAGGAAGCTTTGCAACGAAACGAATACCGTGAAAGAAACCTATTATGGTTCTTCTCATCGGGCTTCATTTTCACTGAACGGTGAGAAGGCGGAGTGGGATATTTTTCATATAGGGATCCCATTTTCGCCCCAAAAAGAATCCGAACTCATGCGCAGGTTTGGTTTTGATAGAGATGACCTGCCAAGTTTCTACGGCTGCTTTGAGAAGGCTGTTGTCCGGCACATCAGCCTGATGAAAGCCCTCAATGATTCCGGCATGCCCGGAATCTTGAAAAGCGTAGCAGAATACAGGTCCGTCCAGTATTATCCGCGAATGAACAAGGAAGGGAAACAGATCGGTCAGGATTTCTATCTCATCTCCCGGCCTATGGAAGCCTTTGTCGGTTCGGACATTATCACACAGCAGGGCGCGCATCTTCAGGATATCAACAATCTGGCGATTCGTTTGCTGCAGACTGCAAAGACCTTCAGCGAGAATGGTTTTTCTCTGGGTGCGATAGACCTGGACTCATGTTTTTATGCTTCGGAAGGACCGGAGAAAAAATATCTGAAGCTTGCCTACAGCTTTTATGGGACCGGCCCGGGAATCTCTCCTGATACGTATACCGACGATGTGCGTGCTTTCATTCCGGAGGCTGTAGCAGGCGCGGAAGAACAACAGGGTCTGGATTCCGATGTAAGGACAATTTGCGCGTATATCTGGACAATGCTTGACGGAAAGCACTATACGGAACCGAATTTGAACGCATGGATTGCCCGGAAGTATTACTTCACATCACCTCAAAGCGTCCCGGCAGACATGCTTCCTCGCTATGCTCCCGCAGAGCTGGCTTCTTTGCTGGTGGAGGGAATGACTCGCGGCGCTGATGCCATGCGTTTGCTGCAGAATGATATCCGGCAGCTGAACAAGCGCATTGTATCAGGAGAAATAGCGAATACATTCATTCCATTTGAGGCTCCCTCTTATCTTCAGCGGCCGCTCCCTGACCTCCGGGAGGAACATGAAGAGGAGGAAGAGCTTGATAACTCCGGAGAATCCGGCGACTTAGAAGAGGCAAAACAGCCGTACACGAAGAAAAAGCCTAAGCTTGTCGGCTTGATTATAGCCGCTATATCTTCGCTGATTCTTTGTACCGCCATATTGCTGCTATTCGGCGAGGATGCCATCCATAATCTGTTGTTCCCAGTGCAGAACAGTATTAGCAGTGCGGACAACATTTACGCGGCAGACGGAAGAGTCGTCAATGACAAATTGAAGGTGTATTCTGAATACTCCCTGGACGAATATGGGAATATCATAAAAGTATCCGAGCCGGAAAGCATCCTTTATCCTGAGGAATATGTATCCGATTACGTATACGTTGAAAACATCAGACTGGCAATCGTAGAAAAGCATTTTTCCGGGATATTGAACGGAACTGCCGCAGCCCCGGAACTCAGAGAAGAAGTTATTGATCTCAGGGGCGTGCCGGATCTGTTTTACAGCTACGCTGCAGATTATGTGAATGAGATTTCTGAGTCAGTAATTCAAAAATATGGAATCAAAGATGATTCTCTGATACTGCTGAATAATGATCCGGAGGATCCCGAGAGCTTCGCTGTCGTGATGTTTGTAGATATGTCAGGAAGCACTAACGACTGGGAAGGTGAAGGAAAAGACGCATTTGAAGGACCTTCTGTGGAAGAAAATGATGATCCGGGGTGCCCGGTTCAGGAAATTCAGGCAATCTCTGATTCTCTGCTGTATAAAACCCGGGGGGAATGGCGTTACAAGGTTCAAGTCTCACTGGATCCCGCAGACGCAGTAAACAGCCGAATCCAGCTTACAAGTGAAGATCCTGACCATATGATCTTTATCGTTGAAGATGAAACGGGAAGAGAAATAAAGGCCAAATCCATCAAGATGAGCACTGAGGAAAACACAGAAGATTCTTTTTATGTATCAGGAAACACGGAAGGGAAGTATTTGATCCGAGCTGAATCGGAAGATGGCGCAATAAGCAAAAAGATTCAAATGACTTTTCTTCCGCCAAACAGCTATGCTGTTGAAACTCCTCCACCGAGGCCGACTCCTATTCCAATTGACGCCCTGGAGCCTGGCCCAACGCTGGAAGCACAGCCGGAACCGACACCTATGCCTGTCAGCACACCGTGGCAGGAAGAATATAACCCTGTCTGGGACCCGGATTCTTTTGACTGGGGTAATCCGACTCCGGTTACTGCAGTCAATCCGATTGAGACTCTTCCTGATCCTACGCCGGCACCTGTATACACCCCGGAGCCACAGATTCCACTCTCCTGTATGATCGACCGGGTCGAGCTCACCGTTGGCGGGACATTCCGATTGGGTGATTACCTTGAAGGAATTGAAGGCGGCTATCTTACTGCAGTTTCGAGTCCCGATGGAGTTGTCAGTATCAATCAGGCTGACGGTTTTCTCTTGACTGGCTTAACTCCGGGAAGCTGTACGGTATCTCTTTCAAAAGGAATAGAAAGCATCTCGGTTTCTATTACTGTTATATGAGCTGCCAGAGCAACATTCATGCTTTCCAGATCACAAAAATCTGAATCTTGTTTTTGCAGAAGTGCACGAAAAACTTGACTTTTGCAAAAAAGACTTTACAATTCAGGTAAGATTATTGAAATTAGATATATGCTAGGACAGGAGATCTGACGCATATTCTGCAAATGAAAGCTGAGTGTAAACAGATTGCTTCTGACTTCAGGTGCAGGCACAGACTTGCATCTGTACTATCCGGAAAGATAATCTGTACTATGCTCCCCGTGAAGGCAGGAGCAGCTGTACCAGCTGTTTTCAAAATGATATGCTTTTCCTCATTAGAGGGGACTGCAAAAGCGTCTCCTGATGAGGTTTGTTCTGTCCTTCATTAATTCGATACACCAGAACCGGGACCTCAAAGCCTGGCATCTGAGGAAAGCCCCGGTACACTGACGATACAGCTTTATCCCGTTTAGTTCGTACCGGTGATTTACCAGGTCACAACTGATGTGATTCTGGTAAGGCCAGTCTTTCCAGACTGGAATAACTTGCTGGGAGGTTCAGAACCCTCTCCTTTGTGAGGCTGTCTTCAGGATACGTATGTCTGTGTGACAGAACGGATGTACGTCTGAAGCTCCTCCACTGCCAGCCATGCAGTCTTTTAGAGGCATTCTGTCAGGTGCCGAAAAAGAAAATGGCAAAAGAGCTGAAGCTACGAGCCTGATCAACCCGTAATTACAGCTCTTTTTTTATACAAGTCAGTTTACCTCTAAGACGACAAGGAATCATACCATCAAATCACCATGACGGTAACGATACAAGGATACAAAGTTTCGAAATCAATGGAGATGCATGAGAATGAACGCAGAAGGCTGGAAATGTCCCAAATGTGGCAGGATGTTTTCTCATACGAATCAATCACATTACTGTGAAAAGCCTAAGACAATTGATGAGTATATTGAGCAGCAGAATGAGCAGTGCCGACAGAAACTTGTCGAGATGAGAGTGATCATTCACAATGCCATCCCTGAAGCCGAAGAAAGAATCTCGTGGTCAATGCCAACCTATTGGAAGGGGAGGAACCTGATCCATTTTGCTGCCTCCAAAAACCACATTGGCGTTTATCCAGGAGACCAGGCAACAGAAGCTTTTGCAGAAAAACTCGTCGGCTACGATTGCAGCAAGGGAACGATCCGTTTTCCCTATACAGAGGATCTTCCCACAGAACTGATCACAGAACTGGCCCAATGGTGCTATAACAAATACAGGAAATCATAAATAGAAGGACGTAGAAAGAAAACTCTGGATAGCCTGAAATGGCATCTCCAGAGTTGCTTCTTATAGGATTGCTTTTTGTAGCGATCCTAATAATTATAGGAACTCATACAGATTGAGCCCGGTTACTTTTTCATCCAGTTTCCGCTCAACAGTTCCGTCAAGAACCTGTACAAACATCTCGCAGGTTGCAGAGATGCGGCATTCATTTAAATGGCCGCCGATCACGCTCATATCATCCCTGCATAATGTAATATGAAGATGCAGATACGGCTCCCCATCTTTCGTAGATATGTTCCCAAGCAGGGAAGTGATCTCCATCGGCCCCTCAAAAGTATGCTTGCGATACTGTCTCGCCCCAACGTGATAGAGTCCGATCACAGCATGATCTGCTGCGCCAAGGGCCTGTACCGAGCCCAGTTTCACGTGCTCTGCCTTACAGAAATCCGACAGAGAAGAAATGATCTCTTCGCCGCGGTCCATGCGGATCACATAGGTATTATTGAACTTCCTGTATTCCATTTTTCGACTCCTTTCAGTCAATACGGTCTCCGTTGCCATATACTTCACAGAATCGGCCGGCAAAGGATGGTTCAGCACCGTTCATGTAAAGGTGAGCGGTATCTCCAATCACATGCGGCCTGAACACCGCAATGCCAGGTCTGCGCTCTTCGGTATAGATTGTTGTTACGGATGTCGGAGCTAAACAGGTACCCTGCCACAGAACCATAGGGGAGCAGTTCATCAGGTGACTCATCAAAACGCAGGCAATCCCCAGGTGGCAGAAGAAGACCAGCGTATCTGTATTGGCCCGTTTCACCCGATAGACCATTCCTTCCCGGACATAACCATGATCGGCAAGCAGGGAATCAAACTGGGAAATTACCGCATCATAGGCTTCACCAACGTGAGCCTCGGCAAACACACTGTTATCGCGCCACTTAACAGGATCGAGCAGTTCCGGTGCATTAACAAGGTCCTGAGGCAGCCAGTCCCACGGAATTCTGCTTAATTCTCCATTTTTGTCAGGGCGTTTGACAGGGACGGTGAATTCTTTCAGCCAGTCACAGGTGATAGCGTTCTTACCGATTTTGCGAAGTGTTGGCTCCGCAGTAGCTTTCGCGCGGCCCTTTGGAGAGACATAAGCTTCAGAAACATCCATCTTTGCCAGACGCTCTGCAAGATATTCCGCTTCGCAAAACCCCTTCTCTGTGAGGCTGTCATGCTCATAATCCGGGTCGCCATGTCGTATCAGCAGCAGTTTCATTTCATATACCCCCTCGTACTACAGGCATTTCGATCATTTCACAATCATGAGCGAATAGTATCCTGTCCTGTCAGGCATCTTGTGTATATCACTGTATATCTGTTCTCCGGGCATACCGCAATTTTCAAAAAGATAAGCTTTTCTTCCGCTATCGGAAATCTTTTTCTTGATCTGCGGCAAATGGTTGCCGACTTTCATCAGAATCAGTGTCCCGGGAAAAGACGAATCAAATTCTTCAGAAGGGATGATCTGCACCTGCTCATTTCCGGAAGCAATTGGGAGAAGCAGTTTTGCGGCTGCGGCACAGAAGGACGGGACACCGCTGATCATTTCCACAGTATATCCCTCACTCCTGATTGCTTCACCCAGATACGATGCCGTAGAATAGACAGATGGATCACCCAACGTCAGAAATGATGCAGTTTTGCCCTGATCCAGTGCACATTTCACCCTTTGAACAGCGGCTTCATGGGCTGAAGACAGAATGATTTGATCTGTTGTCATCGGAAAGCGCAGCGGCAATTGTTCCTTTTCTTTGATCTGGGGAACAGCCTGGACTGCGATCTCAAACGCCACTCCTGTGCGTGCTTCAACTCCGGGATAGGCCACGACATCAGTTTCATCCATGAGTACCCGACAGGCTTTCATCGTCATGAGTTCCGGATCTCCCGGACCGACGCCGATAAGATAGAATGTTCCGCTCATCAGTTTCTACCTATTTCTGTATAAATTATGCCGTTCGGCCCACGCTCTGAGCGCATCAAAGAAATATGATCTGCTGTCATCTCAACCTCAGGGATAATGATTTCCGGGATTCTGCCGGCTGCTTTTCGGATGAGAGTAACATGAGGCGAAAACTCCTTCCTGTCAAAAGGAATTCCTGCATCAGCAAGGGCATGGCGCAGATCATTCACATATGCTGTCAAGGCGCTGTTATCCCTGACTCCGATCCACCATAAACTGCCGAAGTTTCCAAGTCCGGCGAGGGATAGCTTAAACGGAGCAAAAGGAACAGAGTTCAGCGCCTCCGTAACATATTCAGGATCATCGTATTCTCCTATAAAGGCAAGGGTCAAATGCAGATTATCTGTATTGGTAAAGTTTCCCCTCACGCCACGTCGACGGAGTTCAAGCTGAATGTCACGAAGCGCAGCCCGGATTTCCTTGTTAAGCTGGACAGCAATGAATAGTCTCATAGTTCCCTAAAGGCATCCTTTGACAAAACCATCGGGGTAACAGTTCCTTTGAAGAAGGGAACCGTTTTTCCTGTGGTTTTGCCGCCGATTTTTTCCATGATATGAACCGTTGTATCTCTTGCTTCACAGTACACTTCTTGTATATCAGATGAGAAAATTTCCTGAACGGCCTTTTTAAGCAGGCAACTCCCTATATGAGAATTACGCTTTTCTGGAGAAACAGCAAACCTGCCCAAGTGCCATTCGTTCTTCTCTCGGTACAGAGCGATTGTCCCAAGAATGCCACCGTTCTCTTCAGCACACCACCATTGCGGTGTCATTTTGCTGGGAATAGGAATCAGTTCAATGGGAATATCCTGCTCTCCGTGAAAGACGTTGTTGATCAAGGCGTTGATTTCGTCCGCGTCTCTTTCATTTGCTTTGCGAATTGTTATATTGCCCATTCTGCCAGCCCCAGTTCTGTTGATTGATCATTTGTAATAATATCATTCTTTGTGCTCCTCTGGCAATACCTATAAGTTGATTCAGAACCACAGAATGTGGTCTTGCCAGCAACCCGCATTTTCTTAAAGTATTGCACAGTTTGATAAACGCCGAGCAGATGAAATCAGCGGTTTCAAAAGAGTGCATTCACAAGATGAAACGGGCTTTTTTATCTGAATTCTGTAAATTTGACAATTGGTACTTCTGCAATATAATGGAATCATCATATGGGAATTAGTTCTACGATTGAAATCTTTATATCGACCGTGGGCTTGTTCATTTATATGAAGTTTTTTCCGCGAGTCGGACTGATCGAAAGTGATTGGTCTGGCTCATTTTTTATTTCTGAAGGGGGAAAGCAATGGAGCAAACCGGTAAGAAGGATAACATGTTCAGCCACACAATTAATTCAGCAAAATAAAAGCCCGAAAAACGGGTGCATAGGAGGAAAATAATGAAAACAATGAATACGTTTAAAGCAGCTGTAGTAAGCTTCATTATCTTTGATTTGACTATCATGCTTCTATTCGCGGTATGCGCCAAGACCAACGAAATCGTTTATGCAGACTCTTTGAGCACAGCGGAAAGCTTTATCGGTCAGCCAGTGGATGCCGTCACGTTAGAGTATGGCTCTCCAGACGGATGGCAGTTCATCGATAATGACAGTGCTGCGGAAACTCCGGACGCATATTGGTACTTTGGGAAAACAATCTTCCACATCTGCTATGACGATCCTGAAGACACTTCAGGAACCGTAGTTGATGTGGAAGTTCTTCGCTGAGGACGTTTTCCATGAAAACTAAAGGCCGGGGAGTTCCGCTGAAGCCAGGACAGAGGATTCGGCTTCTGCATATGGTTGATGATTGTCATCCGGTTCCGGATGGGACAGAGGGGACCATAGATTACATTGATGACGCAGGGACTGTTCACATGAAATGGGACAATGGACGTACACTGGGCCTGCTCCCGGAAGTAGACGAGTTTTTGTTAATCTGAAGTCGAACTAGGGGAGTAGGCTTACATGTCTCTCCTATTTATTTGATAATGAAGGAGATATAATCTTTGGCGAAGCATAATCTGGAAGAAGTCAGATCTGAGTTTAATCGTTTGGATCGACTCTGTAATATCGATTCTTCAGGACTGGATCTCAGAATCTCGTGCCGGGGTATTCAGCAGTATGGCTGCTGTAAGTACAAGAAAACCGGCAGATGGGGAAATGTGGTTCCGTATGCCATTACCTTCTCAGATTTTCTCATGGATTGTGAAGAGCAGTTCTGGGATACTGTAAGGCATGAATACGCACACGCACTTGTTGCAATACGCACCGGAAAAGCACACGGACACGATGCCATATGGAAAAAAGCCTGCCTGGAAGTAGGCTGCAGGCCTGAACGGATAGCAAACGATCCTGAAGCAGGCAGGATGTCTGCAGACAGGCGTGCACAGAAAGAAAAATATGAAGTCCGATGTTTAAACTGTCATCGCGTATGGAGATATACGAGGGCAGGAAAGGTCGTAAGGAGCCTTCAGAAAGACAGCTCTTGTACCTGCCCTTGTGGAAGCAAGAAGCTTATACTTTTTTATTTAAACCAATAACCATCATAAATTAAGGTCTCCCGCCAGATGAGCAGATGCTCAACTGACGAGAGATCTTTTTTGCCTTCAGGCAGTAAAATACTCAATACAAAAGGTCATAAAACGGCTCCGGCCTGAACAAGTGATATTCGGTTTTCAGTAATACTTTCGGTTTCTCAGGTTTCTATATTTCTAATGTAATGAAAGCAGCCTAAAATGTGTATCGGCATTATTCCGAACTCATACTCAGCTGATTCCATAGGTGTTGCCGTAAATATCCTTTCAACCATTCTATCGCATCCATTGTCTTGATAACAAGCACAGGTCTATGGTAAACTGGTTGTAGTAGAACTCCGGAGGTGCATCGAATGAACCCGAGGCCCAAAAAAGTTGAGGTTCTAAAAGAACGTCATATTATCTCGACAGATAAAGACTGGCAGAAACTTGTGCAGTCAGAAGCAAATCAGTTTAGAAAGCTCCTGAGACGTAGCGCATCAGCGAACAAAAAGGACGGTTTATCCATCTTTGACTTCACCGATCCTATGATGAAAAGACGCCAGCGGGCATTGCAGAATACGATTCAGACTGTTTGCCGGAAATATGCCGGAAACCAGCCTATGGTAGCCGAAGCCTGGTGCAAAATGAATTTTCCGATTCAAACATATGCTCACATGGATCCGGTATTACACATCCTTTCCGCCGCAGCGATCTGGATACTGGATCAGATTGTCGATGGGGAATATGAAGAGAATCCGGATGAAATCTTTTCCGGATGGAGAAAACTATTTAAGTATTTACCTGCTGATGATGACTATTTGGACAAGCTAAATCTGCTTGACATATGGGACTCACGGTATGACTATGATCTGATATACAGTCTCGAATATGTACTGCACTACAGGGATGAGCCTGAAAATAATGGTGATGGTTTTGACCGTGTCCTTACAAGCGAATGCTTAGCTGCCGGAAAAGTCGATTATTCCACTCCAGCCAGAAAAAACTTTCAGGCTATCATTGACATGATACCGCAGGAATCGATAAGCATTGCTGTTGAACATTTTAAAGAAGCGTTCTGGCAGTGGGTTGATCGTTATTACGAGCAGGCTCTTCCGTTAATTGATACCTGTGTACGCTGTGAAGCTGCAATTCGTGAGGAGCAGATCAAACATAATACGATAGCAGATGAGCTGTGTGTCCTGCTTGACCGCGCTGAGAAGCTGAGGAAAAAGAAGAAAACGGCTCCCGAAGTTCCGAGAACTGTAAGTGTGCCGGAAATGATGCGTTCTCCTACAGTTATTCAGAAATCTGAGATGGATGAGCTCCTGGATCGCGCGGTTGAGCTGGCCGGGAAGATCGACAATTGCGCTGAGAAGATTGACAAGCTCTATGACTGTGCGAATAACGCATACCAGCAATTCAGGGTGTTCGGAATAGATATAGTACGCAATGGCAGAATAATCGGGTTTGAAGGCTATGAAAAAATAACAATTGAACCGATGCAGCCTATGCGGATAGAAAATCCATATGAGCTTTGCTTTGCGTTGCTCTATCTGATAGAGCAGGACGATGACCTGCCCTGGCTATATGGTGCCGGATGCGGATTGATGGCGGAAGTAACGGAAGCTTTGCCTTGGGGTCTCTACGAGTATGATGAGATTATGGATGAAGGCGGAGAGATTACTGATTTACCGAAATCCATCAATATCCCCGATTGGAATGACAGAAAGTACAAACTCAAGGATATCTATTATCCGAAGAGCCTGGCACAGATACTTTATGAGGAAACCGGATGCCTCTTACCGCGAGATCTCAGGCTGTATAATAACAAGGCCAGACTGCTTATGGACTACGGCGTGAGAGGAAAAGACGCTGCCCATATGCTGACACTGATGAGCACAATGGCAACAGTCAGAAGGCAGACAAGCGCTTTGAACCTTGAGACCTTTACTCGATTTGGGGAGAAGAAGGAAGACGAAAACGGTCTGGAAGATCAATGTGAGGAGCAGAAGGCGGAGATTAAGCGACTTCGTACGGCTTTGCATGAAGCGGAAAGGGGAGCCCGCGAGGCTAAGAGGGAGCTGGAGAAGGTCAAGCAAGAATCAGCGCTCGAGCACAGGGAACTCGCTGACCTCCGTGACCTGATATTTAACCTGGAAAATGTCGATGAGGATGAGTCCGCTTCCAGCATGGATCTTTTTCCCTATAACGTGCAGAAAAAGACTCTTGTATTCGGCGGGCATGATTCCTGGACTAAGGCGATCAAGCCATTATTGTCCGGGGATATCCGCTTTATAGACAAAGAGCTCTCATTTGACGTCAGTATGATACGGAACACGGATATGATCTGGATCCAGGCAAACGCCATGCCGCATACGATGTACTACCGCATTATTGACAACGCAAGGCTGTATAAAAAAGCGGTCCGCTATTTCACATATGCGAGTGCGGTTAAATGTGCAGAGCAGCTTGCGGAAGCTGATATCTGAGCAACTAACCGCAAATACAAAAGAAGCAGGCAGCACCTCAGTTCAGGTTTGCTTGCTTCTTCCATATTTCAGTCAGATATAAGGCAGCGATTATAAAAATCCAGCTTTAACTTTGTCTATTATGGACGGGTGATGATCGTCCCAGATTCATCTTTTTTAAACGAGCCTCGGCAACTGACGGGTTCCAGCCGCAGTGATCGCAGTCCATCTTGCAGTCGACAGCCGGTCTGCGTGGCCTGTCTTTCTCCAGTATTTCATTCCATTCCATGTAGATACAAGGAGTACCGATCATCATTATCCCTGCCTTTGTTGCTGTTGGTGGATATGCTTTCCAGATGAAATAAGGATCCCTTACATTGCGGATACGATATCTCCCAGGGCTTCATTCAGTTTATCTGCCGCGGACTGAAGCATTTCATTTTCAGCGTTCATTGCCAGTGTTTCCAGCCAATCGGCATAATACTCAACGGCACCAGCCGTTTCCATCAGTTCCTCATTTTTCTTTTCGAGAGGATAAGACTTTTTTACGTTCTGAATATAGTTGCTCCAGCGTTTTATCTTCCCATCTCCAAACTCAACGATAGACACGCCGTCATAAGATATACTTCCGGCATAGTACAGACGGTACTCGTAATACCACTCCACAGCACCGTCTCTCACCCTTCGGATATCCCAGGCGCGAACCTCTCCGTCTGTGACAAGCTGGCTGAGCCAGGCTTTAATCTGAGAAAGCCCGTTGTATGTTGCTCCGTTGCGGTCGATATAGACGGCGTCTTCTGTAAAGAGTTCATCCAGAGTATCAATCTCTTTATTTTTAACTGCAGAGAAGAAGGAATCTATCATTTCATACATGTAAGTATGCCCTCGACATTTGTAGAATGGATCGATTTACGCTTTGATCTAAATATACTATATTTATGGCTTTCTTGGAAGAGTCATGTTTTATTAGTTGTACGCTTTTTGACTCTTCTATAGAATAAACTGCATGCCAGAATCTGGACTACAGTAGCGCAGGGAATACCCAAACCGATATAAAACAGTCTGCCGGTTGTTCTGCTCATCCACCATGCCACAGGAATCCGGATCAGAAAGGCAGCCGCAATACCCTGTATCATAACAAATCGTGTTTCGCCCAGTCCGTTGAAAAAACCGATGAAGCAGAACAGAAAGCACGTCAGCAGGCAGTCAATTCCATATGCTTTCAGATAATCAAAGCCTGCCGCTATCACATCTTTGTCTCTGGCAAATATGCTGCAAAGCAGATCACCATGAAAAAAGGAGAGGTAGAACATCACGAGTCCGAACGAAGTCGAAACCAGAATTGCAATCTTCAGCCCCTGTTCTGCGCGCTCGTTTCTTCCGGCGCCGTGGTTCTGTGCAACGTAAGTGCTCATTGCCTGCATAAAAGCACCTGGAATCAGCATGATAAAGCCGCAGACCTTTTCTGCCACGCCGACTCCGGCCGATGCGATAAGGCCAAGCGTATTGACGATCGCCAGGATCACCAGAAAAGACAGGCCGACCAGAAGATCCTGCAGTGCAATGGGCGTGCCGAAACGTATAATCTTCCGTGTAATCAGTGATTCGATACGAATATCTCTTTTGGAAAAATCAAACGGAAGAGACCTGCGTCTAAGGACGGCAAGAGAAATCAAAACACTGATTGTCTGTGAAGCAACTGTAGCGATCGCAGCGCCGGAAGCCCCCATATGGAGCCCGGCAACAAGGAATAAGTCTCCGAATATATTGCAGGCACTGGCAATGGCCACGGTCATCAGCGGCGTTTTTGAGTCGCCAAGGCCTCTCATGATACTGCCAAGGACGTTATACGCCACGATCATAATGGAGCCCAGACCGCAAATAGCGATATAGCGGCTGGTTTCGTCAAACGCTTCCGCAGGAGCGTTCATCAGGCTTGCCAGTGTTCCGGACAGAAGAGGGGTCAGGACAGTAAGAAGAAGGCCGACCAAAAGGAACATAATGATGCTTGTACCGATGATTCGGCCGCCGGCCTGACGGTTACCAGCTCCGATATTCTGCCCCAGCAGGATCGTAGTTCCCATTGCAAAGGAGCTGACGAGATTCGTGATCGTAAGCATCATCTGAGAGCCTACCGCAACTCCTGAAACATCCTGTGCAAGGGCGTACTTTCCAACAATCAGAAGATCTACGGCTCCATAGAGAGCCTGAAGAAACAGTGCCAGCAGGATTGGCATGGAAAAGGCGAGGAGTGGTCCAAGAATAGGACCGGATGTGAAGTCCTTGATTTTTTGCTCCATAGTAAACCTCAAAAAAATACCGGACAAGAAACGGGGTTTTCACCCGTTCTCTTATCCGGCGTCTCATTTCTTGCGAATGATTTGCCCTCCGAGGCTTCGATATACTAGCACGATTCGGTTGAAATGTCAAACTGGATCAGGAAGCCTTAGCAACTGACTTAACAGCCTCGTCAATCTTGTATTTGTCTTCTAATTCCTTTGGATTGCCACCGCTTCCGAGCTTTTTTGCTTTGAGTCCGCCTCTTCCGCTGATCACCGAATACAACGTAAAGGCTCCGTTTTTAGCTGCAAGGGTAGATGACATGCCGGCAGGACCGGTCATAAAGAAGAGAAGACTGTCTCGGCTGTAATAAGTCACCCAGACTTCCTCTCCGGCAGGACAAAGATTTCTTAGATCGGTCATGCGGTCCTCATTCGTCTGATTGATTCAACGCTTCTAAGGCTTTCTGTGCGATATGCTCTTTCAACGCGTTCTCTGTGCTCCTGGAAGTTTTCTACTCCCATCGCTTTCTCGACCGCGATCTTCCAGTAGATCTGCCCGCAAACCGGACACAGCATGGATCCGTCGCGGCGAAGGTTCTTCTTCTCAAGTCTGGTATTGCACAACTTACAGTTTATCATGAATCCTCTTTCTCTCATGCACGGCCCCGGAAAATCTCTTCAAGCAACTCAATGAAGGTATCATCCGGCTTATCCGTGCTCTCCCGGCTCTTGAGCCAGGGGGCAGTGTAGTCTGTTTCCATCTTCCTCTGTCCTCTCTTCTGGAGCGGGTACTCCATATTTTGTCCTCATCGCGCCGTATTATACTCTAGATCTTGGGGGATGTCGATAAAAGTCCGGAATCAAAAAAATAAAAAATAGTTACGTGCAGTTAGTTGTGTGACATGCTCCCACCGCCTATGCTACGCATAGAGGCGGGGGCTTCCCGCTCAAGCACTCCAACGAGCACAGTATCAACGGGCTAACCCTGTGTGTCCCACAGTTCTTTTATTACTTTTACGCAACCATGGATAGGCCCTGATTTCTAATGTTTATTGCCGCATTTATATCACGATCATGATATTCTCCGCAGCATTGACATGTCCATTCGCGATTCGCCAGAGTTAGTTCTTCATTCACATATCCACAACTGTGACAGATCTTGGAAGACGGAAACCACTTGTCTATCGTGATCAGTTTCTTCCCTCGTTCTGCCAGTTTATATGATAAGAATTCCCGGAATTGCCCGAATCCATTGTCATTCGTTGCCTTTCCAAGATTCAGTCCTTGCGCTATGCCTTTGAGATTGATGTCCTCTACGCAGATGTAATCATATTGTTTGACCAGTTCTGCACTTTTCTTGTGCTGCCAGTCTTTGCGCTGGAATCGGACTTTCTCATGTGCTCTGGCAACAATGATCTTCTGCTTTTTCCAGTTGCTTCCACCTTTCGTCATTTTGGAGAGCTTCCGTTGTTCTCTGGCGAGTTTAATCTCCGCTCCTCGATAGAATGACGGCATATCCGCCTTCTCTCCATCACTGGAGACATAGAAATGCGGGCTTGAGTAATCAAGGCCGATAGCCTTTTCCACATCTAACATGACATTCTGATCTCCGATTTCGTACTCGGTCAGGATCGATGCATAATACTTTCCGGATGGTTCCTGCGAAATAGTAACACTCTTAATAGTATTACCTTCCGGGATTTGCCGATGTTGTTTTATTCGGACAAATCCGACCTTTGGCAGCCTCAGCTTCCCGGCCTCTATCCGTACTGTGCCTTTCTGGTTATTTGTTGTATAGCTTTTTCGTCCTGATTTCTTACTTCGAAACTTTGGGAAGCCAATTGACTTCTCCCTGAAGAAGTTATTATAAGCTGTCTGAAGCTGCAGTTGCGCATTTGCAAGGGCCAGGCTGTCCACTTCCCTCAGCCATTGGAATTCCTCTTTTAACGGTGCAGGGGTATTATGAAGCATTTTCCCTGTGTTTTGATAGTATTCGATTTTATCCCCAAGCATTTTATTGTATACGAATCTTACGCAGCCAAAAGTCTTTGCAAACAGGATTCGTTGTTCCGTGTTTGGGTAGAGCCGGAACTTATAAGCTTTGTTCGCTTTCATTTTTCGCCTTGGCTTTCTATATACTTCTTTATTACTTCAATTGGAGCCCCTCCGGTGCTGATCAGGCAGAAGCTTCTACTCCAGAAGTATTCCTTCCATATTTTTTCCCGGATCTCAGGAAACTCTTTTTTAATCAGCCGACTACTTGCACTCTTGTAAGCATTCAAAAACTTCGTGAGCTCTGAATTGGGATGTGCTGAAAAAAGCACGTGCACATGATCTTGATCGTGATTCCATTCCTGAAGGGTAATATTGTATGAAGGCTGTATGTACTCAAAGATTTCCCGTAATCTCTGAGAGACTGTGTCATCTATCACTTTTCGGCGATATTTGACAACCAGAACAAGATGATAATTCAGGCAGAACACCGAATGGTTGTTAGAAAGCAATTTCATTTGTCTATCAGTCCTTATATCATACTACGACTGATTATATCATAGGCAGACAATAGGGTCAACGACTAACTGGAGAATAAGGTATACAATTCATCTCGCCGCCTGAAGAGACGGGAGAATTCTTGTATGATTTAGTTAAAATCACGCGTTCACTACTGTTAAGCTGCGACACGGCATCTTTTCAACAATTCTTCCGGCAGTTCAATATCCAAAGGCTTAGCCCAGTAAAGCACTTTCCAGAACTTGTCGTTCTGATTCCACTTGCCCTTTCTCCAGTACTCCTCAGTGTCCAAAGCAATCGTTCCGATCGGATGTCCGGGGAAACCCTTTTGCGCCTCGGCAATTACATAATAATGACCGTCTCTGGGAGGGAGCTGGTCCTTAATGCTGATCCATTCCGGCTGCATAGCCAGCCGTCCTGCGGCATAACCGCGATAATAATCATTACTCATCTTTATCTTCCTTTCTGGCAAGCCATTCTTCAGCTTGCCATTTTCTCTTCCATGTATTCGTAATAATCTTCCTCATTGGAGAACAGAACATATCTGCCCTCGACCAAACCATAAAATCCCTGACCAGTGTAATAACCCTTCATTTATCTGTTCTCCTTTCGCTTTTCTTGACTGTATTATAGCTCGGAATCTGTCCAAAAAATTTCCCTCGATTTATAGTTTTTCAATTGGTGCTATTACACATTGGCAATAGATGAAGAGCACCTTCCCGGAATAAGAGGAAAGCGCTCTTCTCGGAATTTGATTCAGTTGTTCAGGCCGGAAAAGCACTGTAAAATCTATGGAAGAAACCAGCTGATATTGAGACAAAATGGAATAACCAAGGCTGTATGCCTGAGTCTTACTTTCAACATCTCTGGCAACCAAGTCCTTTTCTTCGAATCCGTTGCCAAAATTGACATAGGGGGACGCTGGTCATATAATTAATGCATACTATTGGGATTAGTTACGATGTATCAGCATCGGAACTGGCCAATTTCATATAAAGTTTCTTTTTTTACGAGTCTGAAGCATCCATCGAGGTGAATCAGGCTCTTTTTATATATCAAATACATATATCATGAAGGAGAATAACGCAATGAACGATTTCGAAATCTATTTCAGTGATCTCAATGATGAGGCGCAGCATCGGCTGATGGAAGCTGTCGGTATTTCCGATCCAAAAGAGATGAATTGGGACCTTGACCTGGTTCCTTTGGCTGTTTATCCGCTTTCCGAATGTGAAGAATAGGATGCGAAGTATGGAAAACAATCATTATATTCAGCTCAATTACGGATACCTGGAGCAGGAAGACGGCATTACTCTATCTTTCCAGGCTGCTGCTCCAAACAACAACAGCTGCGATTCTATTCCTAATGAGCTTGCGGCGCTTCTGAATACGGTTCCGAATGATAGTCGGTTCAACTGGGACACTGCAGTAATCCGGATTCCGGAAGAGGTTGTCGATGAAATACGGAAAGAGGGAATTCAGACGGCTGCTAATGCGCTCAGAAGCAAACGGCGGGAATACACGCTTCAGCAGTTTCGTCCGAAGCTGTACATGAAGCAGGTGACGGCAGTGGGGCGCACGACTTCAGGCGAATTGTCTCAGTGTGTGAACTGCAGCAGCATTCTCACGAGCCTGATCAAGACAGCCGGAAGAATGGCTGATCATTATGCGTCGGATGTATTTATTCTGTGGGAAAGTATAACGGATGACTTCAAACGCGTAATCAGGAACATAGATGCCTCAGAAAACGAATCTGCTGAATCCTGCATATCATACCTGTTCGGCTTCCGGGAAATGGGAGTTGACAGCGCAGAGTCCGTCCTGCAGCACTATAATAATGCAACAGGCAATCTTGGACATTACCGGGAGATCTGGCGTCTTGATGTCAATATCAGCCCAAACGGAGATGTTCATATGGAACTCTACGAAGTGGAAAAAGACATATGAGCTTGATAGATATCAATCTGGTCGACACGAAAGCAGTAAGCTGTGATTATGATATAGCAATTGGTGCAGTCTTTAAAACGCTGCTCACGATGGAGAATGACAGTGCTATTTCACATGAGCAATTTCTGAGATATGCAGATATCTCGGAAGAAGAGTATGTGAATCTCGCATTGACTCTGTTCAGTGAAGGAAAACTGTCGCCGCGACCGTAATCAGCGGAACAACGCACTGGAATATCATTTTTAGCCGGAAGGACGTCAGGCAAATGCTCATTGGATAAGATCCGGGTAGATTCCTTTCAGTGAAAAGATAGAACTATATTTGCAATATGACTCATGAATGTTCAAATGAACAGGCGTGAGTTCTTTTTATATCAGTTAACATAATATTTGTAAAGGAGCAGAAAACAATGATCGAAAAGAATGTGATGGAACTCAGGCAAAAGGATTCCTGGGAAGAATATTTTCCGAGGGAGGCCGAAAGCTGCCTGATGCAGAGTGTTTCCGATATGGAGGAGTGCTCTGAATGGATTACAGGGATTGCGGCAAGAGACATCCGCCTGGAGCCGATCGACGACGGGCCTTTGTTTCTTCAGTCGCAGATGCAGCACTATCATATGGACAATGAAGAACTGTTTGAGGAAACCGCTCAGTTTGGAACAAAACTCCTGATTTATACAGGAGCGGGATATTATCCGGGCGGACGCTGTTTTGAACTCGTCCGTGATACGGCAATCAGCGGACTTCATCGGGTAGCAAGGCTGAACGGAAACTCACTCGGTCAGATGACCAGGCCCAAATACTGTGAAACCATGAACAACGGATTTGAAACAGCTAAAGGAACCGCTCTCGGCTTGATTCGATACGGGAAACTCAGCGGGCTTCACAGCGGCGCTGACGGCGGTTACATGACGATGCCGATTTCAAGTCTGCTGGATATTACCGCAGATACCATCACCAGGAGATTCGGGACTGCGGTCATGGCTGGGGGATATAACACTCACGGCTTTACAAAAGCCATGTGGGAGCTGCCGAACGCCCAGAGCCGTCTCATTGATATGTACCAGAAGGCACTGATGAGCGGCGGCTTGAATTCCCAGTATGCAGTGAACTTCATGCCCGGGGTGGACTTCTACAGCTCGGATACTGCTGCCAGCGCCGCATCACTTGACCCTGTGTTTTTCAAGCCCAACGGAACACCGCTTCATTTTATCGATGGTGTTAAGGTCAAGCATCTTCGGCGTGGAGACGCGAAAGACAGAGACGGCCTGGATCTGTTTGCAGAAGGAGCTGACAGCATATTTGCCAGGTTTGAGGATGTGACTAAAGTAATTGCAAAGCTTGCAGGGATCAAGATTCATAACCCCGAAAACTGCTGTGTCCGCCTGTGCAACCGATACCATATCTCTCCAAAATACGGTCAGGCAGCACTGGAAGAGGTTAACCGAATCGCATTGGGAGAGATGTATATATCAGCCCATGACCTGTATCTTGCAATGACGGAGGTCCTGTCTGAAGCAGAGCGCTGTGACGCAAGCCAGAAAGTAGTGACGAAGCTCGAAGAAGCTCTGGCAAAGATTGTGCGTACAGACTTTTCCGAAGACGATGTATCCGGAACAGTTGCCTGGGGACAAGCACAAGCAGCGGCATAGAAATGATGTCAATGAACGAAAAGATTATTATCGAACTATTATTATAAAGGAAGTACAACACATGCTGAATTCAATATGCTTAATGGGCCGCCTCACGCGGGAGCCAGATTTCAGAACGACACCTGACCTGGTGCCGATTTCAACATTTACGATTGCCTGTGAGCGGGACTTTTCCGGAAGAGAGTATGAAAAGAAGACGGATTTCATTGACTGTGTTTCTTGGCGTGGAACTGCTGAGTTCGTTCAGCGGCACTTCCATAAAGGAAGCCTTGTCATCATTGAAGGTCGCCTTCAGATGCGCGCCTGGACAGATAAAGACGGCGGCAGGCATGAACATGCGGAAATCCTCGCTGAGAATGTCTACTTCGGGGATACAAAGAAAAAGGAGGACTAATCATGTATTTTGAATGCAACATTGATTCGAGAATACCTCAGTTTTACCATCCGGAGATCTACTCAAAGCTGGTCAGCACAGTCGCTCTGATTCATCAGCGGACGGATAAGCTGAATGCCGCTCTGGACAATTGCATTCTTAGCGGATGCGGTACACGAGGAGCCACTTTTGCAGGTATTGCGAAAACTGTTTTCGATTTCTCAAACGAAAAGTTTGACGCCATGACTGCTGATGAGCTGGCAGCCGTCGCAGATATGCTCTATGACGGAAATGATGCGGAGGAGCGGACCGAATGGCCAAACGCGGTTGTCCTCTTTGATACCAGATTTGTGACAACGCAGGACTGGGAAGCACTGAGACATATCGGGATTGGTGGATCGGATTCTTCCGTGCTCATGGGTTGCAATCCGTATCAGAGCGAAGAGGGCCTTTGGTATGAAAAGCTTGGCTATCCTGAATATATCAGCGAAGAAGGGAAGCAGGCGATTTTCGACCGCGGCCATTTCCTTGAGAATACGGTAATTGACGCGTTCTGCAGACTGGTTGGAGCTAAGAGAATTCCGGAAAGCCGGATGTTCCGTCATAAGGATTATCCGAATACAACCGCAAATATTGATGCCATTCTCTCAATGCCTTCAGGAAATCTCGCGATCTTTGAAGCGAAAACCGCCGCGAGAGGCAAAGAAGGCGAGTGGATGGGGAATAGAATCCCAGCCAACTATGTCTGCCAATGCCATCAGTACATGTCCGTACTCGACGATCCCCGCATTGAAGGGACCTATATCGGCATGATACCCGTAGCGGACCTGGCTCTTGACGGAACATATATCGCTTCCGCCTACACGGATGAATTCTATCATCATTACATTGAGCGGGATCTCAATTTTGAGGAAGAGATCCTGGAAAATGAAAAATGGTTCTGGGATTCCTACGTTGTAAACGGCGTCAAGCCGAATGCTTCCAAGGATCCGAAAATAGATAAAGCCGTCAAGCTCCGGTATGAACCGTCTCCGATCAGCGATCCGACAATTCCGCCTCAGGAACTGTCCTATGAGCAATGGGAGCCGAAGCTGGATACTCTCCTGGTGGCCGAGAAAGATTTCATAGCCAAGAAAGCCGAGCTGGATCATCTTGAGCAGTTCAGAGACGTGGCCAGGCTGGAGGTTCTCGACGCCCTGCAGGGCTCACAGTGCGGAATATTCCGGAATGCTGCCGGAGAGGCGAAGATTACGGTAAAGAATACCGCAATCAGCAAAACTACGATTGATGCCAAAAAGCTGAAGCAGTTTTATCCCGAGGCCTGGGCTGCAACGAAAAAGGACAGCGCCTATACGCGCTTTTCCATAAGAGAGTAGCCGGTCTGAGGAGGTATTCTGTTATGTCGGTTACAATGCCTCCTGAAGGAACTCATCCCAGAATCGGGGTGAGTTCCTGATGGGTATGATCGCAGCAGGCCAGCATGAAGAAATACTGGCAACTTTTACGTACAAAACCTATGAATCGGAAAATAGAAGTTTTTGTGTGTTTCGGTTTAAAAACTACGATACACAGAAGGAGTTTACAGCTGTCGGCTGTATGCTGCCGGACAGTAAAAATGTGCCTGTAAAACTGACCGGAGACTGGGAGCTGAACAGGAAAAGCGGACATAAGCAGTTCAAAGTAGCATATTTTGAGCAGGGTCAGCCGAACGGGAAGACAGAGGTTGTTGCGTTTTTCACCGCTCTGCATTGCGGAATCGGCAAAGTGAAAGCTCAATCTGTCTGGAAACATTTTGGCAGCCAGACTTGGGAGATCGTGGAGAACAGCCCTGAACGTCTGCTCGAGGTCCCAATGATCAGCGACAGGATCCTGGAACGTTTCCAGGCCGCAATGAAGAAAAATCTTATGCTCCGCAAGCTGCTGAAAATGACTTCAAAAGCTGGAGTCAGTCTTGGCGGAGAGACGCTTCATTCTATAATTGACCGCTACGGTGCGGAAGCGGAGGAACTGCTTCTGGCAAATCCTTATTTACCGTGCGGAACCATACACGGATATACCTTTGACCGAGCTGACGCCATCGCCAGCTCGCTCGGCTATCCGCTGGACAGTGAGAATCGCCTGGTTGCGGCAATCAGCAAGGTTCTGGAAGATGCATCTGCATCAGGAAATGTGTGCCTTCCGAAGGATGAACTGCTGGCCGGACTCATAAAGTTTACTTCCTGTAGTAGGGAACAGTGCGCTGAAGCAATCCGGAAAGCATTCCATGAGCGAAAGCTCCGAGGCGCGAACAACTATATTTACCTGCCAAAACAATATGAGCAGGAGGAATCCGTCAGCCGGAACATCATCCGGCTCATGACAAGCGGCTTGAGGCCAATCACCCAGATTGAATCCCTGATAGCGGATTATGAATCCGCTAATTTTGCTTTTGCAGACTGTCAGAAGGAAGCCATACGGAATGTGTTCCGCTATCCGGTTACTGTCATCACAGGGGGGCCGGGAGTAGGGAAAACGACCGTAATAAAGGGCATTCTGGCTGTTCATCAGCAGGTCTTCGGTGCCTCATCAGATCCGCTCCTTCTTGCGCCAACCGGTAAAGCTGCCAGGCGTATGTCAGAGGCTACAGGCTTTCCGGCTCAGACCATTCACAGCTCGGTTGGCTGGAAAGGTGAAGAATGTGACTACTGCAGCCAGGAGCCAGCAATACTGGAAGGCAACCTTATTATAATAGATGAGGTTTCCATGATGGATCAGGCAATAGCAAGCGTTTTGTTTGAAAGGATCAGATCAGGAGCAAGAGTCGTACTCGTCGGGGATATTGATCAGCTTCCCAGTGTTGGATGCGGGAATGTTCTTGCAGATCTGATCCGCTCCGAGGCGGTCCCAACCACGAGACTGACCGTTATTTTCCGCCAGGCTGGAGAGAATCCTATTGTCGCCAACGCTCATAAGATCAACAATGGCGACAGTAACCTGCAGTTTGGAAGGAGCTTCCGATTCATTCAATGCAGTAATGAGGAAGAAGTTTTTCAGGCAGCCTGCAACATGTATACCCGATGTGTAAAAGCATACGGGGATGATAAGGTGATTCTTCTCAATCCTCAGCGGAACAATACCTTCGTCAGCGTTGACCGCTTTAATGCAGAACTGCAGCAAAGAATCAATCCTCCTGCTGCCGGCAAAATGGAGATCAGGGTAGGAAAGACAAGCTTTCGTGAAGGCGACAAAGTCATGGAACTGAAAAACACGGAAGAAGGCCCCAGAAACGGTGACGTCGGCTATATCCGTGAAATCAGCAGACGTCCGGATCCTGATGATCCTGATTCCTTCAATTACTACGCAAATATCGAGTGGAACGGTGAAGGCACATGGATTGAATATTCTCAGGATGATCTTCGCCACGTTACGCTTGCTTTCTGTACGACCGTACATAAGAGCCAGGGCAGCGAGTATCAGAATGTAATTGAAATTGTATCAAAAGCGCATCCTGGTATGCTGAGACGAAATCTTGTCTATACCGGAATTACCCGGGCAAAAGAGAATGTTTGCCTGATAGGGGAGCTGGACGCTTTGCAGACAGCTATTTCAAACACTGCACAGGAAGTACGTTATACCCTGCTGGCAAGCAGACTTCATACTGCCGCTTTAGAAGAGCATGCTTTTCCATATCGGAATGAACAGGGGAGATAAGCTATGATAAAACACGTAATGCTGGAGCTATCAACTGTGCATCTTACAAAACAGACACTTGACGAACTCATGGCAAATAACATAGAATCAGTCATATCATATGAGAAAGCAGTCGGATGGCTTGGCGCGATCGGGTGTTTTGTGGCGATTACAGGTCTGGAAACTAATCTTCCGCGTGACCTGGAATCGTGCATCCGCTTCGCGGAGAGTCAGGGCGCTGACTGGATCATGTTTGATGTTGACGCTGAAGAAATCGAAGCACTGGCGCTTTACAGATAAGAAGGAGAGAACAAATGCAGAAGTATGTTACAAAGAAAGTTCGGGAAATGGCCTATGACGATACCATTGAAGGGTTCTATCTTCTGAAGAGTCCTTTGCCGAAAACAACTCAGGCCGGAAAGGCCTACCTCACGTTTAAGCTCGCTGATGCGACCGGGGAAATTGACGGTGTCTTCTGGGACTATGAAGGAAACCTGCATGAAACCTGTGTCGGGAAGCCCATCAAAGTACGGGGAACCATCTCTGAGTTTAACGGGAAGAAACAGTTTACTGTTATGCAAATGCGAGCAGTGAAAGAGGATGATCCTCTTGATATAAACGCACTGGTTCCGAGTGCTCCGATCGATCCGCAGCAGACCTATTCACAGCTGGTCAGCCTGCTGGATACAATGCAGGATCCGGAATACAAGAACATCTGCATGGAGATGCTGGCAAGAAATCGGGAGTATTTTTGCTGCATTCCAGCCGCTAAGTCAGTACATCACGCTTTCCGGTACGGTCTCCTGATGCATACCTATTTCATGATGTGCCATGCAGACCATATGTCCAGGTTTTATCCTTTTGTAAACCGCGACCTTCTGCTGGCCGGAACTTTCTGCCATGACCTTGCCAAATCAAAAGAGTACAGCCTGTCTCCGGTAGGCCTGGTAAATGATTATTCCATTCCCGGGTACCTGCTCGGTCATCTGTATATGGGGGCACTGGAGATTGCAAAGGTTGGGCAGGAGATTGGCATGAGCGAGGAGAAATCCATGCTTCTGCAGCATATGCTGCTTTCCCATCACGGGAAGCCGGAATTCGGAGCAGCTGTGGTTCCAAAAACTGCAGAGGCACTGCTTCTCTCCATGATCGACGATCTGGATGCAAAGATGGAAGTGGTTCGCGAGGCGATGGAAGGTGAGAAGCCCGGCATGACAGAATCTGTCTGGGCTCTTGGAAACAAACTGTACATCCACGAGTGAATTAACGTTTATGACAAGAGATCACAGAAATTGACATTAAGCAAAAGCAAATATATAATAGAATTATGATGATAGAAATTAGCTGCAGAATAGGGAAGGGATAAGCCTTTCTGCTTCTGAACTATCATAAAAGATGACGGCAGACTTCATTATGAAAATGAGGTCTGCCGATTCTATTAACGGGAAAGGAGCAAGCAATGAAGCAGAGGAAAGAAGACAGACGGTTATATACCTACGAGGGCGCGGTTCTTGTTTTTGACCGTGTGGTAGCCCATAACTATCGCGCACAAACCACGGCTGCCAGCCCGGCAAAGGCACGCAGCAATATCGCTTATCAGTATCGAAAGAAGGCAAATATAGCAGACCATATTCCAGTAAGACTGACTGGAGAGCCTGTTGCAATCTAATACTCAAAAAGATAAAAAAGGAGAACAAATAATGAATCAGAACCAGTTTCCAAACGGAGTTTTCTACGGACAGGCTCAGCCAGCAGCCAACTTCGCAGCACCGCTGCAGATGGCAGGGCAGCCTTTTCCTGCCTCGGGCTTCAGCAGTCAGGCGCAGCCCGGCGCTACCCAAGCCCCCCAGTATTACGTTCCCCAGCAGGGAGGAAATATGCCGCAGCCTCAAGGAGGCTCTTCTGCTCCCAGCCAGAATCCGGGAACACAGGCAACCGGCAGTCAGCAGGAAAGTGTACGCTATACTCAGATCCTCTGCTCAACTCCGGCTTCCGGAAAACTGGAGGACCTTCAGATGACGGTTTTCCTGTCGCTCAATATGGAAAAACTCTTTTTCGAGAAGTTTATGTCCAAAAACGGGAACCTGTGTGTTGGAATCAACATGGACTTGGTGCTGGGCGACCAGTTTGTAAGCCAGATGTTTGGCCAGCACATG
>Ga0256405_10003046_pt1 | contig 35938 bp, 31 predicted proteins | sample RumenRJG_02DNA_FD_189096 | JGI IMG/M metagenome (GOLD analysis project Ga0256405, IMG submission 189096) | Bovine rumen microbial communities from Lethbridge, Alberta, Canada - RJG_02 | ecosystem: Host-associated > Mammals > Digestive system > Stomach > Rumen | place: Canada: Alberta...
TTCCCAGTTACGTAAAGTCTGAACATGAACACCAAGCAATTTAGCAGCCTGTCCAATTGAAATAATCTTATTCATTACAAATAAACCTATAACTATTTTAAATGTATTATAAACTATTTATAGATTTGGTCAAGCAGTTGTTAACCCCTTTTATTTGTTATGACAAAATTCGTCACCGGATAAAATCGGATGTTACAGGTAACGAACCGTTGAATGTCACTAACCTGACAGACCGTCAAGCAGTTTTTTCTGAATGCCGTTGAAACCGCCGTTGCTCATTACAAGAATCACATTACCTGGTTTAGCGGTTCTGATAATATCACCCACCATGGTCTCAAAATCATGACATACTCTGAATTTGCCTCCGTCAGCAAGCTCGTCAGTATTCCACTTCAGCCCGTCCGGAGCATACATGAAAATCTCATCTGCAATAGCAAGCGACTCAGTAAGCTGCTCATGGTTCACCCCCATCTTCATGGTATTTGAACGCGGCTCAAATACGGCTATTATGTGCCTATCCTTTCCAACCTTTTTCCTTAAACCGTCAAGAGTGGTTCTTATTGCCGTAGGATGATGAGCAAAATCATCATAGACCTCTATGTTGTTAACGGTCCCCTTGAGCTCCATGCGACGCTTTGGCATCTTAAAGTCACACAGTGCCTCCACAGCCGTTTTGCGTGAAACCCCCACGTAAGCGGAAGCCTCAATGGCCATTAATGCATTAAGAACATTATGCAGGCCTATGGATTCCCAGTTTACGGTTCCCACGATGCAGCCGTCGGCATCAACCACATCAAACGAACTGCCGTCATCCTTTAACAGTCTGTATGTTAAACCTGCACCTTCTCCTCCGGTGTATACCAGATTTGACCAGCACCCCATCTTAAGAACGTCATCAATTGCCTTATCCCCGTAAGGCGCAACGACCTCGCCTTTTCCAGGAATGATTCTGACCAGATGATGGAACTGTTTCTTTATGGCATCAATATTTTCAAAAATATCAGCATGATCATATTCCAGATTATTTAGAATCTGTACAAATGGTCTGTAATGAACAAACTTAGAGCGTTTATCAAAGAAAGCACAGTCATATTCATCTGATTCAATCACAAAATAAGGAGATTCGGTGATTCTTGCGGATATCCCGAAATTACCGGTAACACCGCCTATAAGAAATCCCGGATTAAGCCCGGCATGTTCAAGAATCCAGGCAACCATGCTTGAGGTGGAAGTTTTTCCGTGAGTTCCTGCCACACCTATTACCTTTTTGGAATTGAGCACGTAATTTTCCAGCCACTGAGGCCCGGAAATATAAGGGAGTCCCTCATTAAGCATGTATTCAACACAAGGAATGCCTCGCTTCATTGCATTCCCCACAATGATCAAGTCAGGAGCCGGTTGCAGCTGTTCGGCTCCGTATCCTTCCATTATTTCAATTCCCTGCTCCATCAGCATGGTACTCATCGGAGGATATACATTCGCATCCGAACCGGTAACCTTATACCCCAACTGTTTGGCAATAACGGCAATTCCTCCCATAAAGGTTCCGCATATACCTAAAATATGAACATGCATTCTGATCCTCCTCCCGTAGGTTCCCGGCATATGATATTACGATGCCGTTCATCATCAGCTTTACGCTGTTCCGTAAACAATAGAATTTAACAGGCATAATATAGCACAACAGAATTCAAAGCCTAACTTTTTAAGTCCGAACCGTGCTCAAAATCTCCAGTAACCTGTCGGTTCGGCAGTATGAACAATAACAACCTTAACAAGGAAACAAATATTTTCTAGAGCGACATCATACAAATAAACATAACAAATAGACTTTTACACATCAGATAATCATAATCTCCAATGCAGGATGGTCAGTATCTTCAGTTCTGATACTTCACTGAATCGGAATATTCGGTTTTTCAGAATTTTTTATTCTAAAAACTACGTTACCATCACCTGCTTTCACCGTCGGAGATGGTGAGGATGATACTGACAGTTATTGTGATATTTTATAATTAGGATTTAAAATGAAAAAATTAATTGCTGCTTGTGCATTATTACTTTCTTCTGTTGCTTTTGCAGGTATTCCTGCCGGTTACGAAGAAGTTGAAACCAATGCCGATAATCAGAGAGTTTTCGTAAACAATGCTACTGGAGCAAGTTTCAGCATTATGGCTCAGACCAACCCTGAAACCGTATCTGCAAAGGCTGTAGCTGAAGAAGCCGCTTCACAGCTCGGTTGTAAGGGTGGCGTTGAAGGTGATGACAACTTCGCTGAAGCTTCAGATTGCACCATCGAAGGCCAGTCTTTAAACTATGCCGTAATCATCAGCGGTAACGACATGGTTGTATTCTACGCTAACGACAAGGTTACCGAAGAAGACGTTAACGCTTTCGCAAACTGGATTATGAATGAATAATTGTTTTCCGACCAATAGTCGAAAATTTTTATGACATCATAAAATGATGGCCGGTATACTGTTACCGGCCATTATTTTTTCATTCCGGATAACGCCACACCACCATGGATTCAAAAGTCCTGATTCAGAACCTTTCCCTTATTCACAATCACAAAGATAGTGAAAAAGCTTGCAATATCTAATATAATATTGCCAATTTTTAATAATCTATCTAAGGAACTTAATCATGATTTTAGACAACATTCCAGCAGGCAAGGAATTACCTGAAGATCTTTATGCAATTATTGAAATTCCTCAGAACGCAGACCCAATCAAGTACGAAGTAGACAAGGCTTCCGGTGCTGTTTTCGTAGATCGTTTCATGGCAACTCCTATGTTCTACCCATGCAACTACGGTTTCATCAACCACTCTCTTTCTCTTGACGGCGATCCTATCGACGTTTTAATTCCAACCCCATATCCGTTACTCCCTGGTTCAGTAATCCGTTGCCGTCCAGTAGCTATGCTCAAGATGACCGATGAATCAGGTGAAGACACCAAGATCATTGCAGTTCCACACAGCAAGCTCACCAAGCTCTACGAAAACATCAAGGATGTTGAAGACCTTCCTGAATTACTCAAGGGTCAGATCAAGCACTTCTTCGAACACTACAAGGAACTCGAAGCTGGTAAGTGGGTTCGCGTAGACGGTTGGGACAACAAGGCTGCCGCAATCAAGGAAATCGAAGCTTCAATCAAGCGCTACGAAGAACAGAAGTAATTTATTACATATCGTACCAACGGTACGACTGTTACTTACGGAAAGGGAGAAAGTATCACGCTTTCTCCCTTTTTTACAGAATATTCGGACATTGTCATCAGCAGTCTCGTTGAAATGGCAATGTATGAAAAAAAAAGAAGCGGAAACATCTTCCCGCCTCTTCTCTGAATTCAAACCTTATGCAATGATCGATTATTCACATTCCAGATATCTGTGCATCGCACGGCTGTAATGTGTTTCAAATCCGTCGTCATTAGCGTTTCTGGTTACAACATATATGGCAATATTGCGTTCATTTGCATACTTAAGAGCTGCTTCTCCCCCCTTCACCATAAGACCGGTGTCAATGGCATCCGTCCACAGTGCGGAAGGACCTACAACGGTAACCGAAACCGTTTTATGGTCAACAGGTCTTCCGGTGGTAGGATCGATTATGTGAGAAAAAGTCTTTCCGTCCTTGCCGGCAATAAAGTTTCTGTAACTGCCGGCCGTGGAAATCGCCTGTCCCTTCGTGCATACTGGAACGATTACGTTCCTGCCGACCGCATGCTCATTGCTTGGATCTTCAATGGCAATAACCCAGTCCTTGCCACGGTTGTTAACACCTTTGGTTCGAATGGCCCCCGCAACGGACACCATATAATTCTGTACTCCCTTGCGATCAAGAAGCTCCGCAAGCTTATCAGCACCGTACCCTTCACCAACGGTAGCCAGATCGATATAGATGTCAGGGTTATCTTTCTTGAGATATGCAGAATCCTTTCCGATGGTTACATGAATCTTATCGAGACCGGTATTGGCTTTGGCTGCATTAATTTCTTCCAGTGTAGGAGGATTACCGTCGCGGTTAACCTTCTTAGGTCCGAACCCCCACAGATTAACCAGAGGTCCGACGGTGATGTCGGTTGCACCGTTCAGATCATTACCTACTCTGAGACTTTCAATGATAACATCAGCCATGTCCTGCGTTATCGGGAAAGGCTCTGTTGATTTTGAACGATTGAACTTTGACAGAACGCTGTCTTTGTCAAAGGCAGATATGTCTTTATTAATTTTATGAAGAACTTCTTCAGCATCCCTGTCCAGACCTTTTTGACCACCGGGATAATCCCCGACAACCGTAATACTGAAAAAGGTTCCCATTGTTTTGCCGTCAGCGTGAATCTCATCCTTGGGAGCACTGGCAAAATCACAGCCCGTAACTGCAGCTGACAGTACGGCAGTGAATAAAACATTTTTTATAAAATTATTGTTTTTCATACATCCTCTAATAATAATTTTTTAAAATTATTCATTAGTGCCATAAATGCGCATCCTGCACATTCTCATTCATTGGTCTTCTAGCGTACCAAATACGACAGAACGATCTAATCAGTTCTGCCCCTTTTCACCTCTTAATTCGGCAATCTTGTTTTTAATTCTTCTCTTAAAACAAGGTTTTTCACAGCTGCATACCTTATCAACACCCACGTTGGCAAGTCCGCCGCATGAACCATTAATTACCTTCTTCTGAAAAATATAACCAATTCCGGCAAGAAGAAAGAACAAAGCAAAAATAATCAATGTATACAAAAAAATCATTATTTTTCACCTGAAATTTTTACCGCACTCATACATTTTTGTTCTGTCTTTGATTCTGCTGTTAAAAAAATAAAAGCAACAATCAGTATGAGTTTATCACGCATAAATTTCTTGAATTTTATCACAGATTATCAAAATTTGCTATATATCACACTTTGACCTAATCAACATTTTATATATCAATGAACTGACCTCTGCCTTCACGATGATATTTTTTTCAGTAACTGTCTTTTTTTTGATAAAATAACGGCGGTTTTACAGACTCCATCCGAACGGCGGAACGTAATGAAAAAAACGTTCACCAGATGCGGTATCTGCCGGATTTTTCAGACGTGACGGAGCCGATCCAAAGGTTATTTTTAATTTAGTCCAGGACATTAAAAAAAATGCGCACAAGCAAATTTTTATTATCTACTCTTAAGGAAACTCCTGCTGAAGCATCAATCGCCAGCCATCAGCTGATGCTCAGAGCAGGTTTAATCAGACAGTTAGCCTCAGGTTTGTACATTTGGTTACCGACCGGCCAGAGAGTTCTGCAGAAGGTTCAAAACATCATCAGAGAGGAAATGGATAAGTCCGGGGCACTTGAAATCAACATGCCTGTAGTTCAGCCGGCCGAACTGTGGCAGGAATCAGGACGATGGGAGCATTATGGTCCTGAACTCTGTCGTTTTACCGACCGTAAGGATAACAGCTTCGTTCTTGGACCAACCCACGAAGAAGTCGTAACCTGGCTGTCCCGCTATGAAATCAAGAGCTACAAGCAGTTACCTATCAATCTGTACCAGATTCAGACTAAGTTTAGAGATGAGGTAAGACCTAGATTCGGTGTAATGAGAGGCCGTGAATTCGTAATGAAAGACTCCTACTCATTCCATCTCAATAAGGAAAGTCTGAGAGAAACCTATGAACTCATGTACAACACCTACTGCCGTATTTTTGACAGACTCGGTCTGACCTATCGTCCTGTTGAAGCTGATACCGGCTCCATCGGCGGCAGTCACTCTCACGAATTCCAGGTTCTGGCTGATGCGGGTGAAGACATTATTGCCTTTTCAACTGAATCTGACTATGCGGCAAACATTGAAATGGCTGAAGCCGTAGCACCATCAGAACCAAGAAAGGCTCCGGAAAAGGAAATGGAACGCATCAGCACTCCTGATGCAAAGACCATTGAAGAAGTTGCCAAGTTCTTAAACGTAAATGAAAAGGATTTATGCAAGTCCCTTGTAGTTCACGGATTTAATCAGCAGACCGGAGAAAAAGAGCTTGTTCTGCTTGTTCTTCGTGGCGATCACGAACTGAACGAAGTAAAGGCCGAAAAGGTTCCTGGCATTGCCAAGCCTCTTACCATGGCTACCGATGAGGAAATCAGAAAGACATTCGGTGCCGCACCGGGCTCCCTCGGTCCGGTAGGCTTTAACGGCCGCATCATTGTGGACAGAACGGCTAACGCATGCAGTGATTTCTACTGCGGTGCCAACGAAGACGGCTTCCACCTTGGAGGAGTAAACTGGGATCGCGACGTTCAGAACTACGAAGTTCAGGATCTGCGCTGTGTTGTTGAAGGCGACCCAAGCCCTGACGGAAAGGGAACCCTGGTATTAAAGCACGGTATCGAAGTCGGTCAGGTATTCGAACTGGGCACAAAATACTCTCAGGCCATGAACTGTACCGTTCTTAATGAAGCAGGACAGAACATTCCTATGGAAATGGGCTGTTACGGCATAGGTGTTACCCGTGTTATTGCAGCCGCCATTGAGCAGAACCATGACGACAAGGGCATAGTATGGCCTGCTGCCATGGCTCCGTTCCAGATTGCCATTATTCCAATCAACTACAACAAGAGCGAAACCGTAAAGCAGGAAGCCGACAGACTCTATCAGGAACTCATCGCAAAGGGATATGAAGTCATTCTTGATGACAGAGGAGAACGTCCTGGCGTAATGTTTGCGGACATGAAGCTTATCGGTGTTCCTCACTCAATCATTCTCGGAGAAAAATCACTTGCCGACGGCATGGCTGAATACGAAAGCAGAACCAGCGATGAAAAGGTTAAGTTACCTCTCGCTGAAATAGTTGCGAACATAGAATCTCAGCTTCAGTAGTAAATATGTCATTCTGCCTGAAGAATGACGATAGCTGACCGAAAAACAATCCCGGATTTCCTGTAATGTTTTGAAATCCGGGATTTTCTGTTTTAGCTGAAGATCTTCCGCAGAATCAGACAGAAAAACAGCTTTGAGAAGTCTGAACTCCGTCATTAAGCAGAAATACAAGTTCCCTTACTGCACTTATACATGCCCGGAGCTGTTCATCTGTAATAATAAAAGGCGGATAAATATATATAATGTTGCCGAAAGGACGCAGCCATATTCCTTTATCCACAAAAAAACGCTGCATGGATACCGTATCAACTTTTTTCCTGAGCTCCACCACACCACAGGCTCCCAAAGCTCTTACCTCCTTAACCGTTTCGGTACATGATACGAGATCCCTTAGTCCGTCATACAGAACCTTTTCAATATGGCTCGTTTGGGAACACACATCTTCAGAAAGCAGTAAATCCAGACTTCCGTTAGCGGCAGCACAGGCCAGAGGATTAGCCATGAATGTCGGACCATGCATCAGAACCCTCGATGGAGATAAACTTATACCTTCAGAAATTCTGTCAGTCACGGCAACGGCGCTTAAGGTCATCATGCCGCCGGTAAGCCCCTTACCCAACGTCATGATATCAGGTGTAATGCCTGCATGCTCACAGGCAAACATTCTTCCTGTTCTGCCAAATCCCGTGGCAATTTCATCGCAGATCATAACTACGTCATATCTGCTACATATTTCCCTTGCTCTGACAAGATACTGAGGATGGTAGAAATACATTCCTCCCGCCCCCTGCATAACAGGTTCCAGAATGAAGGCCGCAATCTCGTGATGGTGCTCTTTAAGGAAATTCTCCAAAGGCAGCATGGCTGAATCTTTCCACTCTCCGTGAAAAGGGATGGACGGTCTTTCAATAAAATACTGTCTGGGAATATAACACTGATATTCCGAACTGAAGCCGCTGCCGGGATCCGTCACCGACATGGCGGCCATGGTATCACCGTGATATCCACCCTTAACCGTAAGAAATCTGGTTCTTCCCGGATTGCGTGCTGACTGATACTGGATGGCCATTTTTAGTGCCACTTCCACAGCTACCGATCCGCTATCTGCGAGAAATATGTTATTCAGTCCCTTCGGAAGCATCCCTGAAAGCCTTTTGCAGAGTACTGTAGCCGGGTCATGTCTTATTCCTGCAAACATTACGTGTGAGAGTGTATGAAGCTGTTTCTGAACAGCTTCAATAAGATGTGGATGACTGTAACCGTGACAGCAGGCCCACCAGCTGGACATACCGTCAATCAGCTCACGTCCATCGTCAAGTCTCAACAGACATTTATCTGCGCTTACCACGTGATATGTAGGTATTGGAGAACTAAGTGATGTATATGGGTGCCACACATGCTTTTCGTCAAATTCACTCAATTCACTGTCATTTTCGGTTTTTTTATCGTTTACTTTATCTATATTGTTCATCTATTGCTCATTTGTTCAGTGTTTATATTGAATTTTGGTTTACAGTATACTATCTTGTGGGAAAATTTAAATGATTACATCACATTGATCTGGACTTGAAATAATATGACCGAATTAAGATATGACTGGACTGTTGAAGAAATATTAAAGCTCTTTGAAACCCCGTTTCTGGAACTGGTCTTCCGTGCCCAGCAGATTCACCGAGAAAACTTTAAAGCCAACGAAGTGCAGATAAGCTCTCTTCTGTCAATAAAGACTGGAAGCTGTCCTGAAGACTGTAAATATTGTCCTCAGAGTGCCCACAATAAGACGGATGTGGAGAAGGAAAAGCTTCTGGAAATGGACATAATCAAAGCCAAAGCAGCCGAAGCACTTCAAAGCGGTGCTACCAGATTCTGCATGGGGGCAGCCTGGAGAAACCCTAAAGACAGTGACATGCCATACCTTAAGGAAATCATAAAAACTGTAAAAGGCATGGGACTGGAAACCTGCATGACACTCGGTATGCTGACCCCGCAACAGGCAGAGGAACTTAAGGATGCCGGACTCGACTACTATAATCACAATATCGACACCAGTCCGGAATTCTACGACCAGATCATAACCACCAGAACATTCAATGATCGTCTGAAAACTCTGGAGCACATACGCAGGGCAGGAATAAAAATCTGCTGCGGAGGCATTGTGGGAATGGGTGAAAGCCTTCGGGATCGAGCCAGTTTTCTGAAATCACTGGCGAACCTTAATCCGCATCCCGAGTCAGTTCCAATCAATCTTCTTGTAAAGGTTAAGGGAACACCTCTGGAAAACTCTGAGGATCTGGATCCAATTGATTTCATCAGGATGATTGCCGTAGCCAGAATCATTATGCCGACTTCTCACGTAAGAATGTCGGCAGGAAGAAGCAGCTTAAGTGCGGAAGCTCAGGCTCTGTGTTTTATGGCAGGAGCCAACTCTATTTTCTATGGAGGAAAACTGCTGACAACTCCGAATGCCGAAATGGATTCAGACGGGAAACTCATGCATAAACTCGGCATTAAAACCACCCTTAACACCTCCGGCAGTACACCGCACGACGACCGCATTGCCATTTTCAAAGCAATGCATCACGGTCATTCTGACCATAAATGCTTTAAACTTGAAGAATAATGCCGTACCGGAGAACAGATAAATGTCAGACAGTTTAAGCATTTCGACCAGTATTCGGGAGAAGCTTCAGAAAATCAGGGATGCCGGCGCCTTCAGAGAACTCCTAACAGTAGATGAAAGAACCGGCTCTAGAATAAAAATGGGCGGCAGATGGTACGTCAATTTTGCGGGCAACGACTACCTTGGACTTGCAGCTGCTCCCGAAACGGCCCGGGCCCTTAACGAAGGAATCCGTCTGTACGGAGCGGGAACCGGTGCAAGTGCGGTTGTTACGGGACATACCCGTGCCCACTCCGAACTTGAGGAATTACTGTGTGACATTACGGGAAAAGAAGCCGTAATTCTTTTCAATACGGGTTTTGCGGCAAATCAGACACTCATAAAGGCAGGCATAAACCTTAAAGCAAATCTGTTACTGGACAGACTGGTACACGCATCAATGCAGGATGCGGTATTTTCAGCACCGGAATTTCAGAGATTCAGACATAATGACATGGTTCACGCCGAAAAAATTCTTGAAAAGCACCCCGGCTCCCTCATATTCACGGAAGGAGTTTTCAGCATGGACGGAGATCTCTCAGACCTGAAAAAACTGACGGAACTGAAAAAACGGTATAATTCATACCTTATTCTGGATGACGCACACGGATTCGGTGTTCTTGGCGAACGCGGGTGCGGAACCGCCGAGCACCTCGGAATTTCGGGAACGGAGATTGACGTATTCATGGGGACACTCAGCAAGGCCTGCGGCTTAAGCGGAGCCTTCATAGCAGCAGACAGGGATTTTATCGACTATCTCATCAATACAGGAAGGGAATACATATATTCCACGGCGGCTCCCGCCTTTATTGCCCATGCATTAATCAAAACTATTAAATACATTACAGGAAATGAAGGCAGGGAATTACGTCACCATCTGCATGCGATGACGGAACTGTTCAGAAAAAGATTCAGTGAACTTGACATAAACGCCTCACTTTTAAATTCAGAAACATCAATACAGCCGGTAATCATTGGTGCAAATGAAGAACTCATGTCCGTCAGCGGAAAGATCACGGACAAAGGTTTCTTATGCGGCGCAATCCGTCCGCCAACAGTGCCGCAGGGAACAGCCAGACTGCGCATCACCGTCACGGCCGCACACAACGACACTGATATAATAAATCTTACCGACACTCTGAAGGATATAATCGGCTGATGAAAGAGCTTATAAGAAAACACTTTGATCATGGTGCTCAAAAATACGTGGGACATGCCTTAATTCAGAAAATAATAGCTCTTGAACTGCTTCAGAAGGCTGTGACTCATAAGACCAGAGGATTCTCCCTGAAGGTTCCGGAAATATTATTTAACAGATGTCTTGATCTCGGATGCGGCCCAGGAATCAATTATCCGGAGCTGAAACAGTATGCCGGGAGCATTACCGGAATAGATCTTTCACCTTTAATGATAGCTGAGGCGAAAAACTTAAAGATTTCCGGCACGGAATCTCTGGTGGCCGACATGGAAAACCTAAATCTGCCTCATAAATATGATTTCATATACTCATCTCTGGCCATGCAGTGGTGCTCAGTTGAACGGGTACTTGAACGTATTAATATGTTGAAGACGGCAGACGGCACCTGTACCATTGCCATATCTCTGCCGACGGAAGGAACCTTGCCGGAACTTAGGGAGGCTTTTGCTGCTGTCGGTATATCAGACAGAACAGTGAAGTTTGCATCTGCAGAAAAAACCGCCGAAACGGCACACAGGGCTTTCGGAAAAAACATTTACACGGAAAGGCTGATATTTACGGACAGACATTACGACATAAAATCATACCTAGGAGCCATCAGGGATATCGGAGCGAATACTACCTCACAACCTAATACACTGAGCAAATCACAATATAAGGAATTGATGATATACTTGCAGAAACGTTTAGCGGCTCAGGGATATCTGAGCCATACCTATCCCGTCATATTCATATACGGGACCATATAAGGAATGTATTTATGGACAACAGATTCATCACTTCCATGCTTCTCGGCACGTTATTATTCTGCTGCAGTGGACAGGCTATGGCTTTCGATAAAGAAGCCGCGGAGAAAATTCTGTCCCCTGGGGCAACAACCGTTGAGGCCGATTCCGTAAATCAGAAAGAAAGAGATTTTATAGAAAGCAGTAAGAGAGAGATTCAGAAGCAAAATAAAAGAAAAGACGTGAAAGTGATTCTTCCTGATGAATGCAGTCTTATCAGCTATACGTCTGACGGGGTCTCTTCACGCTACAAGTGCGGCGACTTCGAAATTCTCACGATCATTACGTTCCCTCCGGAGAACCTGTCAACTGAACAGATAGTAAAACAGCTTTCAGAAGTACAGGGGTGCGAAGCCATGCCTAAAAACTCTCTGGGACTGTCAGTAGGCTGCGACACCGATGATGGTAAATACATTTCATATTTTATTGATTTACCGACAAGACTGAAAGAAAACCTGATTACATCCGCAGATTATAATGATCCAAACAAAATTGAATCAATCTCCAACGTATCACACAGCATATATTTCTACATGAGAAGAATTGCAAAGGATGAAGAGCAGATAAAATATCTTACCGACATTCTGAACAAGGCAGCAAGAATTACCATTAAGAAACAGGAACAACAGCCCGTAACAGAAAACGAAAACACCACCCAAAAACCTGCCGGTAACAGCCAAAAGTAAAAAACAGCAGGACGTATTAAGTTTAAAGGGCAGAGACGCTACGACTCTGCCCTTTTTCCACACAGACAAGCAACGGAATTAACCTCAGACTCGCTAAGCGATCTTTTTGTACACGACGCCGTTACTGTACCGCATCATATCCATACCTGATATTTCCTTTGGCACAAACTCAGAACTTCCGAGAAGCAGATATCCGTCAGTTTTAAGGCAACTTTTAAGATAATTCAGAACCTTAAGTTTCGTAGTCAGATCAAAATAAATCATTACATTGCGGCAGTAAATCGCATCACACTTTCCCATAAATGGGCGGCTTCCCGTTTTTATAAGGTTATGATGTCTGAAACACACCAGAGATTTTACGTCATCACAGATTCTGTATTCTGCCGATGATGTCCCAACCGGAGAAAAAAATCTTTCCACGTATTCCTTACTAAGACCTCTTGACAGATCTGTCGTACAAAAAACACCTTCACGTGCAAAGTTAAGTGCTGACATGGAAAGATCTGTGGCAAATATACGTATCTGATTTGGTTGCAGTCCCTTTAACCGGCAGCTGTTACGGAGTATTGCCATGGCAATGGAATATGGTTCCTGCCCCATTGAGCAGCCTGCTGACCAGATCTTTACCTCCTTTGATTTATCCTTAATCTCGGGAATCATGGTGTCCACCAGAAACTCAAAAGGATAGCCGTCGCGGAACCACTTGGTTTCGTGTGTAACCATGGCTTCGACAACAATTTTCCTCAGAAAGGTATCATCGGAAAACAGTACTTTTTCTATGAATTCATTAAGATTCATACATCCGTAGCCACGCAACAAAGGACTAAGCCTGCTGCTCACCAGATAGGCTCTGTTATCCTTTAAATCCACCCCGCAACTGTCTTTAAGGAAATCACAGAACAAAGCATAATTTTTCTGTGAAATCCCGTGATCTTCATTTTCCATAAATCAGGCCAAACATCACAATGCTGTATAATTTCCTGCAAAACACGTTCATGAATTAATTCTATCTGTCGTAAACAGCCATAAGATCCTTGATGGCTTTCGCCAGTTCATCCGGTTTATACTTAGCCACAAAATTGTCCGCACCAACCTTCTTAACCAGAGACTGGTTAAAAACACCGCTTAGTGACGTATGCAGAATAACCTTTATCTGAGCAAGATCCGGTTCACTTCTAATCTTTGCGCTTAAGGTATAACCGTCCATTTCCGGCATTTCTATGTCAGAGACGATAAGACCTATCTGATCTGTAAGTCTGCCGTTTGCCGCATATTCCTTAAGAATATTATAGGCCTCAAGACCGTTCTTTGCCTTAACCACCTCGTAACCCAGAGATGTTACTGTCTTTTCCACCTGCTTTCTGGCCACTGAGGAATCATCGGCAATAAGAATCTTGCGCTTTATCGGTTCAGCCCCGCTTTCCACAGCCAGTTGTTCCTGACGTTCATTGTGAACAACCGACTCCTGAATGATTTCCTTGCTGACTTCCATTTCGTTAGGACAGATAACATCCAGAATTTTTTCCAGATCCAGTATTTCAACTATACCGCCATCAATTTCGGTAATTGCGGTCAGGTAATTGTTTTTTCCCATTCCCTGAGGAGGAGGCATCACCTTGTCCCAGTTAATGTTTACAATTCTTTCAACTCCGCTTACCAGAAATCCCTGAATCGAGCGGCTGTATTCAGCCACAATGACATAGCACCTGTCAATGTTCTCCGTTCTTTTTCCGCCGATGGCATAACTTAAGTCGATTACGGAAATTGTCTGACCTCTGATATAAGAAACCCCCACTACGGCCGAATGCAGTCTCGGCATTGCCGTAAGCTTAGGACACAGAAGCACTTCACGCACCTTAAACACGTTTACACCGAATCTCTCAGTTCTGCCGGCAAGAGTAAACAGCAACAGTTCAAGCCGGTTCTGACCGACTATCTGCGTTAACTGATTCACTGAATCCAAAACACTTGCCATATTCTTTCTCCGAAGTTTAATAACACAGCCGCCCGACTTTTAATCACTGGCGGAAAGACGTATGCCATACGTTACTGTGTATTTAATTATTATTTTTCACCGTTGCCGGATTCTGCATCGCCATCATATACATAAGATTCAATATCTTCAGGCTGTTCATCCGCTACCGTTTCTGATTCCGGACTCTCAGAATATTCATCATTGTTTTCATCAGTCTCGTGTTTTCTGAATTTTTCAATTCCTTCAACCATCTGCATTGAAGCGTCCTCAATCTTTCCGGTTGTCATGCAGATGTCAGAAACCTTTTCAGACATGCTTCTCACTTGACTGGTAATGTCCTGAAGATTCTTTGACATTTCGGAAGATGTTGCAGACTGTTCTTCAGTGCTTGAGGCTATAAGAGTAATCTGTTTGTTTACATTGTTAATGTCCACAAGAATGTTATCGAGCACCTTCTGCAGTTCTTCGGCATGGACTGCGAGCTTGTCCATCTGCCCCACAGTGGAAATTATGGACTCGTTTGCCTGAGTTGCCATTGCCTGCACCTGATTAATCATTTCGCTGATTTCAGTGGTTGACTGTGCTGTTCTGGCCGCAAGAGCACGAACCTCATCTGCTACCACCGCAAAACCGCGGCCATATTCACCGGCTCGGGCTGCCTCAATTGCCGCATTAAGGGCAAGAAGATTTGTCTGACTGGCAATATCCTGAATTGTTGAAATAACACTGCCGATAACTTTTGTCTGTTCGCTGAGGGAAACGATAATTTCAGCATCCTTCTTGGTCTTTCGGCTGTGCTCCCTGATACCTTCAACTGTCTGATGTACCACATCAAGGCCTGCAGTGGCCACTTTACATGTCATTTCAGAATTGTTTACTGCCTGACTGCAGTTATTGGCAATATCAACCGACGTTGCCACCATTTCCTCGGCAGCGGCACTGACCGTAATAACCTGAGACAGAAGATCCTCGCTTGATGCATTGATGTTATAGTTTGCACTTTTGAGCTGACTTGAAGCATCAGAGAGATTTGATGCCTGATCATACATACTTCCAGAAAGAGTACTCAGATTAGATGCAAGGTTGTTGATATTCTCAGCTATCAAAGAGATCTCATCATCTCTGTCATCCTTAATTCTTACACCGAAGTTACCGTTCAGCATTTCTCTTGATGCCTGAATAAACTTATTTATGCGTTCTGAGAATACAAATGACAGGAGGTAAATCAGAACCGATACAAGAAAAACCTCCACGAGAATCATGCCTGCAGCAATCTTCCAGTCATGCATAAATCCAAGATCATACATCCTGTCGACGAGCTCAACCTGTTCGTCAATCATGTATTTAATCTGAGACGTTACGCTCTCTGCCTTTTCATGGATATTATTAAAGTCATTGGTTGAAAGCACTTCACCTTCAGTCTTTCCCTTATTGTTTTCCTTGGTCTCAAAAGCACCGATTACGGCTGCGTGGAATTCACCGATGGAGCTAACCAGTTCATTTTTAAGCTCCTCGTTAACCTTGTCTTGAAGACCGACCACCATACCGTCAAGCTGTTCCTTAGCAGAATCATAAGTAGACTTCTGCTGAACCCCCAGCAGAACCCCATATGCCATTTCATAAGCATATATAAAATTACTGCGAACCTCGCCGAGTTCACGTACGGCCGGATATACGGAACTTTTCAGGGCTTCAACTTTTCTGCTGTTTTCGTAGTTTGTATACACAAACGGAGCTCCGAACAGAATAATTAAGATGACTACCTGTAAAGTAATGACTTTAAAATAGAATGTCAGTGAATTTTTCCTGGTGTTTGACATATTAAGGCTCCGGATTACTGATCCTGTTACGGCGGATGCTGCACGCCCGGCCCCACATCACATGACTTAAGTGGGCCCGTCAGACCAATACCTGACAACGGCTGATCCGCAACTTTTCCAAGAATGAAATATGCACAGTAAAAACAATATACTCCTTAGTAAATAATATAACCTTGCCTTACTTTTTTATACCGGGGTCAATATAAGTTTCTACAGATCTCTCAAATATAGCCGTTCGGAATCACTGATTGTTTAAATTCATCACAAATTGTAAACAATCATTATCACGATGTATTTTCCTGAATGCCTTATAGCGAATGCAGGCGTAAGAATCTCAAGCTCCGTTAAGAATTACGGCCAAAGGCCTGATAAATAACCACTTATGTCAAAAACTCCGTAACATAAGCTAACTAAATGATTGTATAATCACGACAAACTGTTATAATACAGGCAACTCCTCATAGTTAAATGGATATAATAAACCCCTCCTAAGGGTTAGTTATAGGTTCGATTCCTATTGGGGAGGCCATCTTCTGACCTATCCGGTTCCCATAACTCTCTCAGTCATCCGAATATTCACATTTTTTCTACAAACACCATCAAAAACATTTGACCACGATCATTCTTTTGCACTTTGGTGAATAATGCATTCATATTTTTAATGTATAAAATTCAGTGATTTTCATTATGTGTTCAATAATGACATTCTCCGAAAAAATTAGCTCATATTTCGGAGTAAAAAAAGGAAATAATATGAATTATAAAATTCTTACATTATCTGCAGTAATGTACCTTGCAATAACCGGTTGTGCATCTACCGGAAGCAGTAACGGTACGGCTGCAGCAACCGGCGGGGTAATTGACAACAACGGACTTCTGATCGCTGAATCAGAACCAACCTTACAGACAACCACTGTAGCGCAGAATCTTGAACAGTGGCCGTATGAACGCTCAAAATTAACCTATAAACTGGTTAACAAGGATCTGGTAGCCATCTCTACAGACGTATCACAGTGGAAAAAGCTCATCGAGGAAACTCTCACCAATAAGCTTACCGCAAAGGGACTAACCAAAACCGATGGTAATGCAAATCTTACCATCAGCTATGGTGTTGTAACAAAATCAGAAAGCAACGACAAAGCCGATCTGATGTTTGACTCACTCGGACTTACTACCGGAGGCACCTCTCACGGGGTTAACAACTCAATCGATATCGTAATCAAAGATAACAGAAGCGGACGAGAAATATGGTCAGGTGCAGCAAGCACTCTTACGGATAAGCCGCTGGTTACTGAAGCTCAGAAGCGCAGAGCCGTAAACAGCGTACTTGAATCCCTTACCAGAAAGCTCCCTGTTGCGAAATAAAAACAACAGTCGTTTCAGCTGACGCCAGTTATCAGCCTTCCAAAAGCTCCGTAAATTACGGAGCTTTTTCTTAAGAGCAGATTGGCACTGCCCATAGCCGCATTTTCCGGAATACCCCTACTATTCTGCAGAACTCTCTTCGTCCGGAATAAAACTCATGGCCTTCTCAAGCACACTTATGTCAGCCCCTTCCTTGTAATGATTCTGAGCCATGTACTGTCTGAACTGTCTGCTGTTCGGACAGGTATTGAACATTCCCAGAAAATGGCGTGATATGTGCTTAAGAGCACCTCCTTGGGAAAGATAATTCTCGATATAAGGATAACAGGCTCTCACACATTCCTTACGGCTCATTCTGCGGGAATGTTTATGGTTAAAAATACGCTCGTCAACATCCACAAGCATGTACGGATTCTGGTATATTGCCCGGCCAATCATTACTCCGTCAACGTATTCCAGATGTTTAAGTGCATCATCAATAGCAGTGATATTACCATTTATTGACAGATGAAGATCCGGGAAATCCCTTTTCAGCTGATAAACCCTCTCATAGTTAAGGGGCGGTTTATCCCTGTTTTCTCTGGGACTCATTCCTTTAAGAAAGGCCATTCTGGCATGAATGGTCATACCATCTACACCGGCATCCCGGAGTTTTGCGACGAAGGAATGAATATAATCATAATCATCGAGTTCATCAACACCGAGGCGGGTTTTTACTGTAACCGGGATACTTACGCGATCCTTCATGGCCTTGATACAGTCGCATACAAGATCAGGACTACGCATCAGCACAGCCCCGAAAGAACCGTTCTGCACCCTGTCGGAAGGACATCCCACATTGAGATTTATTTCATCATATCCTCTATCCTCACCGATTCCGGCGCATATGGCAAGATGTTCTGGATTGGCACCGCCAAGCTGCAGGGACACAGGGTGCTCTTCCTCATTGAAGGCAAGATAGTCTCCTTTACCGTAAATTATGGCTCCGGTAGTCACCATCTCGGTATAAAGAAGCATATTCTTGGAAAGAATTCTGCATAAATAACGAAAATGCCGGTCCGTAAGGTCCAGCATTGGCGCAAGTGATAGTCTTGAATAATTACCTGTTGTCATAAAAACGTAATTCAGTCACCGGCTGAGTTACTGCTTTTTTACGTCAGCTTTACTTACGTTCTCACCCGATTTCTTCTGCATGTGTTCTTCGTTAATCTTGTATATCTCGTTTTTCACCCAGTTGTACGCATCGTTGACCTGAACGTCACTGAGATTAACTACAGCCTTGTTCTTAACAACAGTGGCATCACTCATACTGAGGCGCAGCTGTTCCACGTCCCCGTATCTTTTAGCCCACCATATATAAAACTCGGCATACTTATAGGCTTCAGCATTCTGTCCCAAAACCAGGTACATTTTAGCAAGATCTAATGAGTACTGATAGTCTTTCTTTTCAAACAGCTGGGCATAGAGATCTTTCGCATAACGATGATCCTGTTCGGAATTTGTTCCAAAGCTCAGAGTCTGAGCCAGCTGAACCTTACAGCTGTCCCCTCCGTTCTGCATCTCATATGACATGCAGTCATTGAACAGCTCCATTGCCTTTTCCCTGCTTCTTTCCACTCCCAGACCATTCCAGTACAGAATTGCAAGATACCTGCTTGCGGTAACAAGACCGCCGTCAACAGCCTGTTCAAGATATTTTCTGGCAAGCCCCCAATCCCTGGCCACGCCCTTGCCTTTAAGGTACATGTATCCGAGATATTCTGCAGCCTCCGTGCTGCCCTTTTCAGCCTCATACTCACACTGCTGTACAGCCACCTCGTACATGGCCTGCTTCATGGCCTCCTCACATTTTTTTACCTGAGGAAGTTCACTTGTGACAGCACCGGCCTCACTGCAAATCATAACTCCGGCACTGAGAGCAACTGATAAAAAAAGTTTTTTCATATGAGTAATCTCCCAATCATGCAGTCTGATTATACAATTGCAACAAGGCCAAAATATGTGAAACAATTCTAATTATGAAAACATATTCATGCCCGATAAAAACCTCATTCACCAGAGAACCATCGGACGTTTCAGCATGCAGAATCAGTGCTCTGCCGGAGCTTTTTCACTTATTTTAAGGTTTTCATCCTGCTCCATCTTCAACAGATGTTCTATATCATTCGGATGAGTTTTTCTGAAGTCTGCAGGATACTCTGCAAATACGTCAGACCACAGTCCAATACCGTTTGAATGAGCATCCCTTTCCAGCCGCTGATACATGGAATCACCGTTCTTTCTGTCAGTCCATGCAAGTCCCTGACGAATCATTTCCCGGTTAAGGTTCTTCTTCTGATAGTACAGTTCTCCAAGGACATAATCGTTTTCACTTCCTCTCACCTTTACCATGATTTTCTGATTGTAGATTGTTGACTTAAGCCATTTTTTAGCTTCCGGACCAAAAGGCTGCTCCAACTCCGGAGCTTCTATGTCTGCCATCTTGATTAGATGCTGATTATTTTTGGAATCAACACACTGAAAGAGATTTCCATTCAGGATCTCCGTAGCCACGCAGGTAATGTATTTTTCATTTGTCCATGGTCTGGCTTCTGCCTGAACTGAAAACAGAAAAAAAGCAGCTCCAGTAACCGCAATAATTTTACAGTAACTCATTCGACCTCCCGTGCTCGCATTTATGCATTATCCATCTGTGTCAGACATTACTTTTCTGAAAAATATCAGGACTCTGACTTTATATAATTACGTCTAATGTTACCAGATACTCCATAACGTTTTGGATTATGAAGCTATATTCTCTAGAATAACATCTGAAAAAATAAAAACGTGTGACAGGTAAGAAAAAAAAGAAAGACTTTTTAATAATTGAGAACTGCGTTAGTGTCCTAAATAACACTATAAGACAACGATCTGTAAAATGATCTGTGATATGTTCGGAAAAACCGACTGGTACCAGAAGAGGGACTTGAACCCTCACGATATCACTACCGGCGGATTTTGAATCCGCTGCGTCTACCAATTCCGCCATTCTGGCAAATGTCACAGACTATAATACATTATTTTTTATGTTGTGCAAGCTTTATTGCAAATTTGTCCTGTTTTGCCGATAAAACATACACAGCCACGTTTACCGGCAGACAAAACTCTCTATCCGTATTGTTTAGCTGCAAAATTACGTATTCTTACGTAAAAGATAGACGGCTATCGCCAGAACTATCAGCGTCGGGCTTATTGCTCCAATTAACGGAGGAACCCCGTAAAAAATGGTAAACGGAGCCAGAATCTCATTCACCGCATAAAAGCTGAACCCAACCAAAATACCGACAACTATGCGCGCCCCCATGGATGAACTTCTCAAAGGACCGAAAATGGTACTTGAAGCCAGTAACAGAACAACAAGAACGGTTATCGGAGAAATGATTTTTCTGTAAAGCTCCAGTATGTAACGATCCGCCTTCTGACCGTTTTTGGTCACATATCTGATGTATTCATGAAGACCACTGATTGACAGTTCATTGGCATGAACACCTACAACCTCAACATTTGCCGGTGTAAGATTAATGTCCCATACGTCACTTTCCCTAAAATCCCTGACAATCCTGTCGTCAGCATAGGTAGTAATTCTGATATCTTCCATTTTCCACTTATCATCCTTCCAGTACCCCCTGCTTGCACTTTCCGTTCTGACAAGTTTCTTAGGAATGGAGTCATTAAAAATATATCTGGTAACCGACTGTAAATCACCGTCTGACATGAAATAAGCTATATTGATGAAGCTGTTTCCCTCTCTGAACCAGATACCTCTGCTCGTCACCGCCACCTGACCGTTGGATACAGCTTCAGAAATAAGACTTTCGGCCCTCTTCTCTGAATCAGGAACAACATATTCACCCAGAAGCATAATTACGAATATAAGAGGGATTACTGACTTGCACGCACTCCACACTATACGCATTTTGGATTTACCCAGGGCCTGCATGGCAATGAGTTCTGAGGTAGAGGCAAGATTACCGAGTGCCAGTACGGTACCCAGAAGCACCCCCAAAGGAAAGAACATTGAAATCTGCCCCGGGACGGTAAGCAGAACATACTGCATGCACGACACGAAATCGAACTCACCACGCCCCACGTTGCGCAACTGATCCACAAATTTAATCAGCGAACTCAGGGATACCAGTCCGATGGTACAAAAAAACACCATACCGGCCACTGTACGACCGACGTATTTATCAACAACCTTATACACTACCTTACAACCTCAACGTGCTTTTTTCTGCCGGCTCTCATTCTGTTATACCACTCGGTATTTGTCAGATTAAGCGGTATGGTGAAAATAAACAGATAGATAACAGGAACCAGAAAAATCCCAGGAAGTACCGGGAAATTTCCTCTGGCAATACTGGACTTAAAACCGAAGGCAAACAGATAATAACTTATGTAAATTATTATTGCCGGCAGGAATTTCGCAAAACGCCCCCTTCGCGGATTTACCATAGAAAGAGGAACAACAAGAAGCACCAGTATGCATATGGTTATTGGCTGAACTATGCGCCACTCCATTTCTGCATAATCCGCCGAAGTTCCGGACTTCAGCAGTTCACTGTTACTTTTTGTAGAAACCTTTGCTTTGTCGTGACCTGACGCCACCTCCGGAACAACGGCTCTGTATTCATCAAAAAACGAGATCTTGAATTCCCCCTTTTCGTCAGGACCTTCATATCTTGTTCCCCTGAGCAGTGTCAACCAGAACAGACCGTCAGCATCATATTCTGATTTTGCACTGGTGGATATTGTGACTGAAGGAGCGGTGCTGGCGTCTCCTCCGGAAAACACATAGATCTGATTCATTACATTGTAATTCTTGTCAACGGTACCATTGTTTTCTATGTAAACAACATTATTTCCGTTCAGCTTAATAAACTTACCGCTGTCTATAGCAAGCATTGTAGGATCGGATTTTGCCTTGTTTATCAAATCAAGCTGTCTTGACTCACACCACGGAGACAGAAAACAGGTACAGGCGACATTGACTGCCATGTTGACAATTATAAGAAGCGTAATCACTCCGAGCAGTCGGCGGTGTGAATAACCGACGGAACGCATCACAACCATTTCGCTCTGAGAACAGAAGCTGCCGATGGAAAAAAGGACTGCCAGAAACAGTGAAAGCGGCAACATGAAATTTGCCATCGTCGGCACGGACAGAGCCAAAAGCTGAGAAACCAGTTCGGCAGGAATGTTACCCTTTGAAGCCCTGCCGATGAATTTAATAAATGTCTGACTCATAAAAATCAGCATGAGCACACCAAAAATAGCTCCCTGCGTTTTTAGTATGTCTTTGAATATGTATCTGGATATGGTATTCACATTATTATCCCAATAACTTAAATGTGAGGATAAAACAGCTGCCGATCCTGTATCAGACAGGAACCGTAACGGTTTTGACCGCATAATCTATACAATTTTACCACGGATTAAGAGTACTGTCCCATGAAGTCAGCTCCACAAGTGTTTTTACCATGCTTACAAACACTTGTCCTCATATCTTAAACTTATTAAGGTGCGACAAAGACAATATGCGATATTTCCGCATTAAACCATAGAGACCGGCTTAAGGTTTCGAACCTAAATGTGACAGAAGAGATTATTTCTGGCAACTGCTCAATTTGTAAGAACTGTAGGCTTTAGGCTGAATTTACAGACGAGGTAATAAACCTGCTTTTAGCGATCTGATTTGTACATATTAGGATATGGCACTTCCTGTATGAGGAAAGCATACGTGGAAGTAGCACAGATATCATCAGCACATAATGTATAAAGTGCTAGTATTGTTATACGGATGAGACCTTAAACAGAGATCAATTTTTTGAATCATCTGTTAAGACGTTAATGATCGTTTTTTCATTGATAATATTACAGATACTTATTTTGATATGCTTTATACTGTATAAAACATAGAACTAAACCAAACCTTCAAAATCCGTTTGTAAAAGTATTCCTCCGTTCATCCCGTACTTTATGTCAGCATAAGATACGGCATAAGAATCGTGACTCACAATAAGAACCCCCGCCCCCTGTCCTGCAGACTCTCTTAGCAGAGAAAGAACTCTTTTTTTTCCGTTTTCGTCAAGATCATTGGTAGGCTCATCGGCAAAAATATACTCAGGTTCATTGATCATTGCTCTTGCAATACACACGCGACGCATCTCACCTCCTGACAGTTCACGGGGATATCTGCCGCACAAACTGCAAACGCCGAGATATGAGAGCAGTTCCTCGCATTTAGCTGCCGCCTTCTTCTCATCCACTCCGGCATATAGTGCAGGTAACATAACATTTTCCCTTACGGTAAGACTGCTCATCAGAAGACATTTCTGTGGAACAATACCGAACTTTGCATTGCGAAGCAGAGCCAAATCGTTTCCACCACGATCATAAATACTGTCACCGCCGTAAAAAACATTTCCTGATTCTGGACGTAGCAGTCCACAGAGGATGCTCAGCAGAGTACTTTTTCCACTTCCAGAACACCCCGTCACCAGCGTAACCTTTCCCGGAAGCAAATCAAAATTCACATTTCTCATACTGAATGAATCAGTAGAATCATGTCCTGCATTTTTTCCTTTGTAAGTCTTACAGACATCTCTAAGATAAAGTTCCATCTCTACTCCCTCATTACGACCTCAGTAGGCGTTCTAAGCACCTTCAATACAAACGGCAGTAACAGCAGTAAGCTTAGTATGGTTCCGGCAACCGCCGTAACACAGGCATGGAGCAGAAAGGATTCAGAACAGTCAAACAGAAACGGAACACCAAGCTCAGACTCAAGAAATGATTTAAAACTGAGTGACCACACTGCCGCCATGGCCACCCCAGCCAGTGAACCAGCCATACAGATGAAAACGAGTTCATAAAACACAACTGCAAGCAGACTTCTAACGGTAAATCCCATAATTTCAAGAATTCCAAACTCATTCTTTCTTTCGTTAATCATGACTGAAAAAAGAAAAACGACCATAATCATGGCTAGAACACAAATGAAACCCACCAATGACTTTATCATCAGCGTCATATGGTTCAGTTTGGAGGTAAAGGACGTTACCATGTCCCTGTTCTCAAAGGCCTGCACACCCGCCATTGTTCTGTTTATAGTGTCAACGATATCTGATTTATCAAAGCCGTCCCTGACCTTAATCATTACTGACGACACTACTCTGTCAGGATCCGCATCCGTTGCAGAAACTCCGAGCTTCTGTGCGGATCTTAACATTAGCTTGACTGTATCAGTATTGGTGAACACGGTAAAATCAAGTCCGGTACCGGTTTTATCCATACTTCCGACAACCTTCATGTCCTGATTATATATTTTAATGATACCGGTTCTTGGCACAAAAACATCACTTCCGGCAATAACTTCTCCAAGCTGAAGTTTTTTCGCATAACTCTTTGAAAGCCACGGCATAACGATAAAATCGCTTTCCGGATCGAACCCCATAATCTGCAACTCTGTTGAGCAGCAGTCAGCAGTCAGTGAAGCAAGGTAAAACTGAGCCGTAACCTTTTCTGCGCCGTCAAGCCGTGAAATCTCAGTCACAACGGAATTAGGCATGTAAAAAAAACCTGGTTTGCCACCAAGCAGAATTTCCTCAAAATTCTGCTGACGTGATTTTCCCGAAGGAATAACAACTATGTCCGCACCGAGCCTCTTTTTCAGACTTTCCATACCGTCACAGAGTCCGGAAGTAACTGTCTCCCCCGAAAAAACAGAAAAACAAATCACTGCTATCAGGACAGTCATATAAAATGTTCTGGCCGTATTGTGTTTAAGGCTTGCCACGGCAAGCTTCAGCTTAACGTTCACTGATTCCTCCGGCTTTTTACCCTAGACAGCGGCAGGTTTTCTGTCAAGAACAAGCTCACCGATGGTAATAAGAGCCACTATACCGGCAACTGTCACTACGGCAGGCTGGCTGTATACGTGACATCTCATGTGTTCATGTGCACATATTGCAATAAGCCATCCCGGAACAAAGGCCTGAATCAGTGATATTAACAGTACTGCAGAATTTATTCCCCTGCGGAACAGTACTTCCCCGCTTAAAAGCTTTAACAGTGAAAGAAGTATTACTGCAGATGACAGGGCAACCGTGACATTACTTACCCAGTGACAACCCATGATATGTTCGCCAACCGGACAAGGAGACCAAAAAGAAAAGAGACCGGCCACGAGAACGCCCTCAATGGCAGCAATTGCAATATCCGCAATTTTTATTTTTAACATAGACACCTCTCTGATATAATAGAAAAACATAGCAAATTGCTAGGCAATTATAGTATCAATCAAATTAAGAATCCAGTTTATTTTATAGTTTTCATGTATGTTTAGTATGAATTTTTATTGACATCTGATTGCAATTGGATTTTAATTAAAGCAAATTCATACTAAATAACTATACTTGGGAGCTGTAATTCATGACGGAAAAAAATCTTACCTGTGCAAACTGCACTACTGCCGCATGCAGATTCAAGAACGAATCAAAATATCCGAAATTCTGTCTCACTGCCTGTGCGGACAACGACCTGGTCAACGAAACAATAGAAATCTACAAAAACGATGAGGTTCTCGGAAACATAGCCAGGGTATCTGCTGAAATTGAAGGTGAATTCTATGGTCGTCTGACACGTGTCGAAGAAACAATCGAGTTCATTACCAGAATGAATTATAAGAAAGTCGGTATCGCCACCTGCGTCGGTCTGCTTAATGAATCAAGAATTCTTTCCAGAATTCTTACGGCCAAAGGAATAGACAACTATGTTGTCGGCTGTAAGACTGGGGCAGTGGACAAGACGGAAATTGGAGTTCCGAACGAACTGAAGCTTAACCGAGGCTGCGGACATGAGTCCCTGTGCAATCCTATTCTTCAGGCGAAGATTCTTGAACGCGAACATACCGATTTCAACATCGTAATGGGTCTCTGTATCGGTCACGATACCCTGTTCATTAAACATTCAACAGTTCCGACCACGGTTCTGGTAGTAAAGGACAGAGTGCTTGGACATAACCCGGTACAGGCTCTTTACACCGCAAATACCATATACTCAAGATTTAAAAAAGAACTTAACATCTCTTAACGCAACATAAACTCCGTTCACCTTCCTAAATCAGGAGCTGACCGGAAAAATGGGGATGAAAAGACATGAAAATAATTAAAACCCAATGGCCGCTTATATCTGCAGCTTTTACGGCCGCCGTGGCCCTGCTTGTTCCCGACTCATCCGAATACTCGGCACCGGGCACATCTTACTTTTTATTATTTACGGCACTGATGGCGATAACTTATGAACTGTTTCTGTTATTCGGAAAAGGCCAGGTGCGTACAAAAACCGCCTACAGATCAGCATTCTGGGGTACCGTAATTCTTGCAATGAACATCTTTAACGTCATCACGACAAAATATGTTCTGCTGCCCCCTCTCTACTTTCCGTCACCGGAAAAAATATTCAGTGTCCTTATCAGCGACTCGCTTTTTCTGGGAAACTGCCTTCTGTACACTCTGAGAATTCAGCTTCTCGGCTGGCTTTTCGGATGCGTTTTCGGCATACTTACCGGTATTGCACTCGGATTCAGCAGCGGATTCAAATACTGGGTTCAGCCTTTGGTAAGAATTCTCGGTCCGATACCGCCAACTGCATGGATTCCCATCGTACTTGTCGTATTCCCGTCAATCATAATGGCCAGCAGTTTCCTTATTGCGCTTGCAGTATGGTTCCCTACAACCGTGCTTACGGCAAACGGTATAGCAAACATCAAAAACTCATACTTTGAAGTCGGAGCCACTCTCGGAGCATCAAAAGCCTGCTCAATACTTAAAATCGGTATTCCGGCTGCCATGCCGTTCATGTTCATCGGCATCTTCAACGGAACATGTTCATCATTCATAACGCTGGTGACAGCTGAAATGCTTGGCGCAAAATACGGCATAGGCTGGTACATCAACTGGCAGAAGGAAATGATGTCTTATGCGAACGTATACGCAGGCCTGATAGTAATGTCGCTGGTATGTTATCTGGTAATCACCGCTCTCTTTAAAATCAGGGATCGCATTCTGGTATGGCAGGCAGGAGTCATCAAATGGTAGGTGCAATAAAAATAGACAATGTTACAAAAACATTCATAAACAAGCAGAAGGAAACAATAACGGCTCTCAAGGACATAAACCTCGACATACCGGCAAATTCATTTATTTCCCTCATCGGGCCGTCAGGTTGCGGTAAATCCACGCTGCTCAGACAGATTGCCGGACTTATTGCTCCCACCTCCGGAAGCATAAAGCTTGACGGAGTAACCATTTCATCTTCGGGGCCGGAAAGAGGCTTCATGTTCCAGGAACATAACCTTTTTCCCTGGCTGACGATATATGACAACATTGCCTTCGGATTAAGGGCAAGAGGAATATTCAAAGAGCAGAAAAGCAGAATCGATGAATATATGGAACTTGTCGGACTCAGGGGTTTTGAAAAGTACTACCCCCATCAGCTGTCAGGCGGCATGTGCCAGAGAGCGTCACTTGCCAGGGCTCTGGTCGGTCACCCTTCCGTGCTGCTTCTTGACGAACCGCTCGGGGCACTGGATGCTTTTACCAGAATGAATATTCAGGACGAAATATTAAGAATCAGGGAAGAAAAAAACATGACCATGATTATGGTTACCCACGATGTTGACGAGGCAATCTATCTGTCCGACAAAATTGTGGTAATGACCCCAAGACCTGGAATGATTACCTCGGTCGTGGACGTGGAACTCCCAAGGCCACGTGACCGCAGTGATGCGGATTTTCTTAAATATCACGGGGAAATACTGAAGCAGCTTAAATTCGGCGGCTTCAAAAAAGAACCTGAATACAGCATATAGGAGTATGTTTAGCATGAAAATAAACTTTATTAACCGTTTTAAATGGATCCGAACGGCAGTCTGTCTGCTAAGTGGTCTTTTTCTGGCATGTGCCTGCGGCAGCGATGAGCAGGATGACGGAAAATTCCGTCTGAGAATTGCCTACTCTCCATCCCTCTGTCAGGCCCCACTTCATCTTGCAGTGGAACTCGGTTTTCTGGAAGAGGAAGGAATCATAGCCGAAAACGTTCAGGTTGACGCAGCTCACGTACAGGAAGCCATCGGAGCAAATCAGGTCGATGTGGGATTCGGCCTTATCGGTAAATTCCTTCAGCCTCTGCAGAATGGTCTGCCAATTAAGTTCACCGCAGGCATTCATACCGGCTGTATTAAGATTTTTGCCCTGCCTGGCTCAGGACTCAGCAAAATAGCGGATCTCAAAGGAAAACGAATCGGTGTACCTGGGCTTGCCGGCGCAGAAGCTCTCATTGCCAAAAGAGCCCTGTTTATGAACGGAATAAAAACAGATCCCCGTGACGGTGAGGTTGAATTTGTGGTTTTCTCCAGAAACGAGCTGGGACAGGCCCTGCAGAACGGCGTTGTTGATGCCGTTTCCCTGGGAGATCCCGTTGCAGCCCAGATGATTGAATCATACAATGCAACAACTATTGTCGACACGGCTAAAAGTCCGGAATTTGCCCTTGAATACTGCTGTGCGGCCTTTGTTTCAAAGTTGCTTGCCGAAAAGCATCCTGAAATTGCAGCAGCATTTACCAGAGCGATACTGAAGGCTTCAGCATGGGTGGCTGAGCATCCTGAAGAAGCGGCAAAGTTACAGCTCGAATACAAGTACGTTGCCGGCAACCAAAAACTGAATTCCGATATTCTTAAGAGCTACAACTACAAACCTTCAGTAAAGGGAGGGTATGATGCCATAGTCCTCAGTTCCGGCCAGCTTGCCGAACTGGGTGTTCTGGACAAATCTACCAATCCGGAAGAATTTGCAAAGAACAGCTATATATTCTTTGATGACGTAAAGGACACCTATTCAGCCGAGGAATCACTGCCTCCTAAGTTTAAAAAAGCTGACAAATAAGCGTCTTTAACCGAAATTTAAAAAAATATGTAAAAAGGAAAAGCCAACTCAAAAGCTTTTCCTTTTTTTATGTTCCGTAAATCTGAAAATTCAGAAAATTCCCGTTCTGACGGCAGAAAAGGCTAATATCCTCTTAAAAGCTCAAGCCAGTTCAGTAACTGAAGTCCGGTTATCAGACTGTTCTTTATTCCCGTCGGACCTACCCCGGCTCCCTTAAGCATGATTACCTTTCTGGCCGCCTCGCTCAGGGAATCAGGATGAATGGCCGCAAGGCTGTCGAGAGCCTCACGATCCTTAAGCACCTTAAGGTTTTCAGGTAAAATACCATTCTGATATGCCATAACGTCACTTATCAGAGAATACATAAGTCCGTAAAGCATTACGGGATCCTCTTTATACAGAGCTTCCAGCTCAGCTGCCAGTTTTCTTATCTCACCCTGTCCGCGCATTACGGAAACAAAAAGTTCAAGACAGGAACGGAGATGTTCATCATATCCGTTCTCTACCCAGTCAAGCACTTTAAGCGGAGACATGCCGCTCACGTAGAGTTCCGGGATAAAATCCCTGTCAGAAGAAGTACGGCTCCTCAGAAAATCGCTAAACTCAGAAATAGCAGGGAGTGTGACCTGTACGCGCATCGAACGGCTGATGATTGTCGGCAGAATGGATCTGATATTATCAGTGGTCAGAATTATCAGAGTATTTGGAGCCGGTTCCTCAAGAGTCTTCAGAAGGGCATTTGAAGCCTGTACGGTCATCAGATTTGCCTGATTTATCAGCATCACCCTGCCGTGTCCGTTTGTGGGAGTTCCGACAAGAGTATTAATTCCGGTTCTCATCGCATCAACACCGATACTCTGGGCTTTGCCTCTGTCAATAACAGTCAGATCCGGATGACCTGAATTTCTGATCATTGAACAGCTGTGACAGTTACAGTCCTCACCGGCTCCTCTCAGACAAAGAAAGCTTCTGGCAAATTCGGCTGCCAGAGCCGCAGAACCGATGCCCTCGGGAGCACACAGTAAAATGGCATGCGGCAGACGGTTCATCTCCCGCATCCTGTTATATTCATTCAAAGGTTTCATTAACCAGCTGTACATATGCCGGAGCTCTCCAGAATATCTGTTATTGACCGTTTAACATGCTCAAGATCCTGCCCTGCATCAACAACCTTTATCCTGTCAGGATGCCTTGCCGCCTCATTCAGGAAACAGTTTCGGATGCGCCTGAAAAACTCAATGTTTTCAACTTCAAAGCGGTCAAGATCACCGCGATTTCTGGCCCTTCGCATGCCGGCTTCAGGCTCAATATCCATGACGATTGTCAGATCCGGTTTTAAATTGCCTATGGCGATATCCCTCACGGCATCAATCTTATCCATCGGCAGTCCCCGTCCTGCTCCCTGATAAGCAACAGTTGACAAATCATGTCTGTCACCGATGACAAATTTACCCTGAGCGACAGCCGGTATTATAACCCGGTGTACGAGCTGTGCTCTTGCAGCATACATAAGCAGCAGTTCCGCCTCCGAAGTGAGCTGTTCACGCGGATTCTTTTCTTTAAGAATGGTTCTTATTTTTTCGGCAATTTCTGTTCCGCCTGGTTCACGGGTTTCCAGAATGTCTTCAGATGCCACCCCTTTTGAAATCAGATAATACCTGATTACTGCCACCGCCGTTGATTTTCCGGCGCCTTCCCCGCCTTCCAAAACAATAAATGCTCCCACAGCGAACACTCCATTATATAAAAACCACAAACAACAATAACACGCACCTGCCTTAATTACTTATCAGCATCAGTCTCCGCAGCATGCTTCTTTTTATATTCCTTTACGGACTGACGGTATATCTGTACGGCCTGGTTATGCATTTTTTCATTCACGCTGAATATATGTCCCTGTTTTGGATCCGGCCCTTTGGCGACAAAGAACAGATATTCAGTATCCTCCGGATGAAGGGCTGCCATTATGGAAGCCTTGCCGGGCATTGCTATAGGTGTAGGTGGAAGACCTGATATCAGATACGTGTTGTAATCATTGTCGTCCTTGAGATAACTAAGCAGAATCCGTCCTTTATAACGATCCCTGACACCATATATTACGGTAGGATCAGTCTGCAGTCTCATACCCTTTTTAAGTCTGTTGACGAACACCGAAGCTATGCGTGCCCTTTCCTCTGGTACGGATGTTTCCTTCTCAACGATTGATGCCATGATCAATGCTTCATATTCATTCCTGTACGGTAAATCCTTCTTTCTTCCCGCATACTCCCTGTGCAGAAAATCAATCATGTCACCATAGGCTCTTTTAATGAGTTTTTCGTCAGTCTCACCCTTAACGAATGAATATGTTTCAGGCATCAGCAGTCCTTCAGCGCTTCTGTAAGAAACTTTAAGCAGTTCCTTTAAATCACTTTCAGAGAAACCATCCTTAAGAACATGCTTCAGATTTTTATTGTTTTTGATGGAAGCAAGAGCCGTACCTACGGTGTTTCCCTCAACGAGGGTAATACTGAAAGTCATTTCCCTTCCGTCAACAATCATGCTCAGCGCATCTTCCGGTCCGGTTCCCTTCGGAATAAGATAATACCCCTTCTTTACGGCAGCCAGCCGACTGTGCTTCTTTACCCAGTATTTAATGAGATACCTGTTTATTTTCGGCATATACAGTCTGTTTATGAGACCGGCCGCAGTGGATCCTGATTCAACGACAAGTTCTGTGTCAGACTCCGTCCGCAGTGCGTCAATTGTCTCCATTTCATAGTCCAACCACGAACGCCCCAATACGAAACCGAGTCCCGACAGTATTCCGATACAGATAAGAATCAGCAGGAATTTATGTAAGATTTTCATTATTTACTTCTCAATTTTTAGCCTAACTGTGTACTGTTGCCCGTCAGAACCTTACTGAAAAGACGCCGCGAAATAAACAACGGATAACAGCGGTAGCTTTCTGAGTGCCGAAGATACGGAAATAATGAAATCCGTTAATAAGAAATCTCTATATCCACGTGTACATCAGTATTCAGACCGGAACAGCCGGTTATTCCGTTATTTTATTAATGCAATATAATGACCGGTCATGTTCAGAAAAACATGACTTTTTTCGGGAACTCCGAAGTAATCAATCTCAATAAGGCCAGACAGTAGCTGCCGTATGTTCAGCCTGTCTGGTCGCAGGCGCAGGCATACGGTTATGTACTTTTTTATTTTTATATTATTTTTATCATGTGTCTTTCGGCTTTCCGGCCGATATTAACAACATCGTCGTACAACCGGGAACACCGAAGATCAACCTTCTCCACCATAGTGAGGGGATAAAGCACTAACGATCTTACCATAAATCAGCCTGACGAATGACATTAATACTGACCATTATATTAGAGTTATCACACATAACGGCTAAAGCCGCACGGGCTTTTTCAGCATACGTGAAAAATATGAATGCCGTTTAATTACCGGTATAACAGCAAATATGGAATGAATTTATGTGATATATGGAGTAAAATACGCATGGATAATTTGTACAGATAACTGTCAACAATATTCAGATTATCCGTCTCTAAAGATTCAGATTCTAAATCAAACCATGATTAAACTTTATCGAAAAATCTTTGAGAATACCATTAGCGGCTTAATGTACCAGCATTAAGTCATAGATGTTTTGCTTAAAAAAAGAAGAAAACGATGGAAAAAACATATAATCCAAATGCAATCGAGCAGACCATATATCGTAACTGGGAGGAAAAGAAGTATTTCCGTCCTAGCATGGATGCAAGCAAACCTGCATTCAGTATCTGTCTGCCTCCGCCAAACGTAACCGGTTCCCTTCATATGGGACATGCATTCCAGCAGACCATCATGGATATTTTAATCCGTTATCACCGCATGCTCGGTGACAATACCCTGTGGCAGGCCGGTACAGACCATGCCGGTATTGCTACTCAGATGGTTGTGGAAAGAAAGATTGCCGCAGAAGAAAACAAAACCCGTCACGACTACGGACGTGATGCCTTCATCCAGAAAATCTGGGAATGGAAGGAACAGTCCGGCGGTACCATCACCAGACAGATGCGCCGTTTAGGCACTTCCGTTGACTGGGATCGTGAAAGATTCACCATGGACGAAGGGCTCAGTGCAGCCGTTCAGGAAGTCTTCATCAGACTGTACAACGAAGACCTTATCTACAGAGGCAAGCGTCTCGTAAACTGGGATCCTAAGTTACGCACCGCCATCAGCGACCTTGAAGTTGAAAACAAGGAAGTTCAGGGCCATATGTGGCATATCAGATATCATCTGGCAGACGGTAAAAAAACCGCTGAAGGCAAGGATTATATTGTTGTTGCCACCACAAGACCGGAAACCATGCTGGGCGACACCGCCGTTGCGGTTAACAGCGAAGACCCACGCTACAAGGACTTAATCGGAGCCAAGATCTTACTTCCTCTTGTAAATCGTTTAATTCCTATCGTCGGCGACGAACATGCCGACATGACCAAGGGTACCGGTTGCGTAAAAATCACTCCGGCTCACGATTTCAACGATAACGAAGTAGGCAAGAGACATGCACTGCCTATGATCAACGTCCTTACCGAGGACGCAAAGATCCGTGAATCAGCAGAAGTATTCGATACCAACGGAGAACCTTCTGACGCATACTCAAACGAAATTCCTGCCAAGTACCGTAATCTTGACAGATATGAAGCTCGAGACGTAATCGTTGCCGATCTTGAAGCTCTCGGTCTTCTTGAAAAGATTGAGGCTCATACATTAATGCAGCCGTACGGCGACCGCGGTGGCGTACCTATCGAACCAATGCTTACCGACCAGTGGTACGTTCGTGCAGGCATTCTGGCAAAGCCGGCAATTGAGGCTGTGGAAAACGGTGATATCCAGTTTGTTCCAAAGCAGTACGAAAACATGTACTTCTCATGGATGCGCAACATTCAGGACTGGTGTATCAGCCGTCAGCTCTGGTGGGGCCACAGAATCCCGGCCTGGTACGATGAATCAGGAAAGGTCTACGTTGCCCACAACGAAGCTGAAGTTCGTGAACAGAACGGTCTTTCTGCTGACACCGTACTCAGACAGGACAACGACGTTCTTGACACATGGTTCTCATCAGGGCTCTGGACATTCTCCACTCTGGGATGGCCGGAAAACACTCCTGAATTGAAAACCTTCCACCCTACCAGCGTACTGGTAACAGGTTTTGACATCATCTTCTTCTGGGTTGCCAGAATGATTATGATGACCATGCACTTCATCAAGGATGAAAACGGCAATCCGCAGGTTCCGTTTAAGACCGTATACGTTACAGGTCTCATCAGGGATGAAGAAGGTCAGAAGATGAGTAAGTCCAAGGGTAACGTTATTGACCCTCTGGACATGATTGACGGTGTAAGTCTGGAAGAACTTCTGAAGAAGCGTACCGGCAACATGATGCAGCCTCAGAAGGCAGCAAAAATCGCCAAACGCACCGAAAAACAGTTCCCTAACGGCATTGAGGCCCACGGCACCGATGCCCTGCGTTTCACCCTTACCGCACTTGCCTCAACAGGCCGCGACATTAACTGGGACATGAAACGTCTTGAAGGCTACCGCAATTTCTGCAACAAGTTATGGAATGCCAGCCGTTACGTTCTCATGAACGTGGAAAACAGGGAACTCAGAAAACCTGATTTCGCTGACTATTCATTACCTGACAGATATATCCGCAGTAAGCTTGCGGCATGCATCAAAGAAATCAATCACAGTTTTAAAAACTATCGTTTCGATCTGGCGGCTACCGCTTTATATGAATTCGTATGGAATGAATTCTGTGACTGGTACATTGAATTAACCAAGCCTGTACTGTGGTGCAAGGACGAAAACAGCACTTTGGGCGGAGAAAATCACAAGAATGCAACCCTGTACAACCTGATGGATGTACTGGAAACAATTCTGCGTCTTGCTCATCCGATTATGCCGTTCATCACTGAAGAAATCTACGGAAACGTTGCTCCTTTAATCAGAAATGACTTCAGAAAGGGAGATTCCATCATGCTGAGGGCTTACCCTTCAGACAACGATTTCGAATATGATGAAACAGCCGTTGCCGAACTTGACTTCATCAAGGAACTGGTTATTGCCGTCCGTAACATCCGTTCTGAAAAGAACCTTGCTCCTTCATTAAAGCTCAGTCCTATTATGAGAGGTGAGGCTGATGAACTTGCGGTCATTGAACGCAACATGGACTTTGTTCTTTCTCTGGCAAACCTGGAAAAGCTGGAGACGAAGGTAACAGACTTCCCTCCTGCAATCGCCAAGATTGTGGGTCACAGTGAAATTCTGTTCCCTCTCGCAGGCATCGTTAAGAAAGACGAAGAACTGGCACGTCTTGACAAGGAAATCGCCAAGGTTAACTCTGAAATCGACAGAATTAACGGTAAGCTTAGCAACGAAACCTTCACCTCCAAGGCTCCGCAGAACGTAATTGCCAAGGAACAGGAAAAGCTTGCTAATTACAGGGAAAGTCTTACCAAGCTCCTTTCTCAGAAGGACTTAATCAGTAAGCTTTAATTCTCAGTAAGCAGAAAACATCAAAGTCCCATTCCG